>ERZ888423.2-NODE-2-length-272447-cov-21.537204_pt1 | contig 272447 bp, 239 predicted proteins | sample MGYA00520523_ERZ888423 | MGnify/ENA primary metagenome ERZ888423 (study PRJEB32303, sample SAMEA104408611) | aquatic metagenome | biome: Brackish water; feature: Pelagic; material: water | place: Baltic Sea | collected 2014-06-08T10:24:00 | depth 30,27 m ...
TTCCGGGCTTACCAACGGCCTGCGCTATGTCTGTTTATCCTCAGCGACCAACGATATAGGAAGTGGTCCATACTCCGCACTCAGTGCGCCGGTTATCCCTGCAGGCGATGTTGACGGTGATGGTGTGAATGATCTTCTCGACCACCACGGCATCACTTTCAGGCCCGCAGCACCCCGCGCTGCGGCCGTTGACGCTGACCAGTGGTCTGGTAGAATTGACGCAACGCAGCGCGACGCAACCCCGGACGGCGCCTCCAGTGACAGCTATCTCAACAGCACTGCAGCGAGGCATATGTTTAAGTCAAGGAGCTTCATGTTCATCGCCAGTATAGAAAAAGACAAAGAGGGCTACTACATCCACATTGATGAGGAGCTCACCGACATGGCTGGCGTGGAAGCATATCACCCAGATATGAAGTGGGAGCGCATGGAGCTAGCCAAAGGTATGGGACTGTCTGAGAACCATCAGGAGTACATCCTTGAGCTAGAACACAAGATGCTCACTAAACACCAACCCATCAGCAACAGTGTAAGGGCAGCAACGTCCAGTGGCTGGATGGAAGCGCTTACGCATAGAACACCGTTACGAGGTGGTGGCTTCCGTTCTAAATCATATGTAGTCAGCCCATCGTCGCACTACAACGGCTGGCCCTTGCTCTTAAACAATCATTTGGAAGTGTTGGAGCTACCCAATGGTCACCACCTGACGCGCACAGACTTGTCGGTGCTCAACATGTTTGTCCAAGGCTTACCACGTAAGGTTATCGCACATGCCACACAGTCAACGGTTAAGCGCGTGGAGAAACGCTTAGCAAAGATTAAAGACAAACTCACACCTGAAGGGCAGCGAGCTCACGGCTTGGCCCAGCTCCTAGTGCAGCATCGTCTAATGCCTTTTCTCATGGCGACCAATGATTGGTTTGCGCTCGAAACTGAATTCACACAGCACGTAGCGCACACGAGTTAATCAGGGGCATTTCCCTCCTCTGCGGGGGCTCTTGCTCCCTGTCACACCAAGCAAAAACAACCTATTCTGTGTGCTCTTTCGCAGAGTCACTCAGCAGTCTTCTATACATACATATCTATCAATACTGAATTCACACAGCACGTAGCGCACACGAGTTAATCAGGGGCATTTCCCCCCTCTGCGGGGGCTCTTGCACCCTGTCGCACCAAGCAAAAACAACCTATTCTTTTTGCTCTCTCGCAGAGTCACTGAGCAGTCTTCTATACATACATACATACATATCTATCGATTACGGATGTGGTTCCCGATGACCCGAACTACAACAGCACCACAGCGTGGCGTAGTCGCCTCATTCGCATTCATGCTCATTTCGATGCTGTCGGCTCAGGCATTGGCGCAAACATTTGATTTCGATGGCATCACCTATTACGTCAACCCCTTCACGATCGCGACTGATGTCGAAGTAAGGGGCCGTGCATCGGGTAACACTGCAAGGGATATAGTGATTCCTGCCACTGTTGTGGATAGCGGGACAAGGTATAGCGTTACGAGCGTTGGATTTCAGGCTTTTCGCGCCAACGGCCTCACCAGCGAGACCTTTCCAGAGTTCATGACGATCATTAAGAACAGTGCTTTTCGCTTCGAGTCCATAGCCAGCGTGACCTTTCCAGACAGCATGACGCTCATTGAGAATGCTGCTTTCTTCGACAACAGCGTCCTCACCAGCGCCGCGTTTTTGAGAGATTTCGGAATATTCAGCCTCGCAATGTTTACCGTCACTCCCAAGCTAGCGAGCATCACCTATGCTCAAGGCGCTACGGGATGGGATGACGTAACCTTTACCCGTGCGGGGAAGGATAGCCTCACAACGGAAGAGGTGGACTGTGCGGCTCCAGTACCCGCAGTCACACCTTTAGCCACAGCCGGTTGGGCGGGGGGCAGGCGGCAGTAGGGGCCGATAGGGTAGCGCTGCCTTGTTCCTTTTTGCGAAGATGAGCCAGGATGCTATCGATAACGTCCTGGTCCTCAATACAGGCGATGACCTTTACCGATCCACCACATAATGCAGTGGTTCAATGAAACCGGACGCCAACATATATCTAAGCAGGGGCGGGAGGGTGAGGGGCAACTGCCCCGTTGCAATCCACATCAATTTTTGTTTATATTAATGTCTTTTTGCAGCGGACAGTCCGCACAATAATGCGGGGTATCCAGCTTATGAAATCTATTAATTCGCCTATCCAATATCGAGTCAGTTCTTTGAATCTCTGCTCATTACTAGGAGGCGTTTCTATCAGAGGTGGCATTGCCGCCTTGTTACTGGGGACACTGGTTACGAGCCTGCCCGCTTTAGCCCTTGATATGAAGGGGGCGTTGACGCTGGGTGGCAAGGCAGTTCCGGGCGCTAAAGTGACGCTTTGGAGAACTGCAGGGACCGACTCTCCGGAGAGTATTCGAGAGACTTCTAGCGATGCCGAGGGAAACTTTGAGCTACAGAACCTTACTCCCAACGAGGAGGGTAATATCTATTACATATCAACCGCTGGTGGTGTCCGCGAAGATGTCGCTCTGATGTCGGTGCTCGGCGCAACACCGCTGAGTTCGGTAGTGATCAACGAGCTGACCACCGTAGCCTCGGTGTTTACCAGTGCCCGGTTTATTGATGGCGTGGAAATTAGCGGCAACCCCCTGGGTGTCCGAATTGCAGCTGGCAACGCCCCGAATCTGGTCGATCCCGTTACAGGGACGTGGGGTAAGGTGTTGCTTGACCCTTTAAATAGTACCCAGAATACGACGCTGGCTCGACTAAACACCCTCGGTTCGATGATTGTTGCTTTTGGCACTACTGCCGATGACGCATGGCGCGCAGCATTTCTCAATGCGACTGCAACGAATGAGGTTCCGGTAAACACGCTGGAAGCGTTGTCGGGCATAGCAAGAGCCCCATGGGCGAACCCTGAGGAGTTGTTTAAACTTTTTGATGAGGCCTACCCGCAGCCAGAGGACGGCTCCAGACGAGAAGCACCTAACGTGCCGTATCTCGCTTATGCCCCGAAAGATTTTGCGATGATCCTATCGTTCGCGGGGGGCGGCATTTTTGCCCCAGGCAAACTACAGGTCGATGTCGAGGGAAATATTTGGAGCGGCGTGAACTGGATGCCTGGGTCGCAGTCGGGCGTCTATCACAACATCGGGGGAGGCACGATAAAGTTGTCACCTGCCGGCACCGCCCTGTCGCCACCGATCACTGGTTTTACCGGAATGGGCGTCGATGGCATCGGATGGGGCACGGGCATGGCCAAGAACCGTGTTTGGGTTTCGAGCTTCAACGGTTCAATTGGAGTGATGGACCTAGAAGGGCATCAGATCGGCAAAGAATCGGACTTTCCCATGGCCGGAAAAGTCGGAAACCTGATGGGCGTTGGTGTGGCTGATAATGGTGACGTCTGGATCGCTGACGCGACTAAAAATCAACTACTCCATTTTCCCGATGGCGAACTCAAGGACGGCATGGCGGTGAGCATAAAGGGATTGAAATCGCCCTTCGGCATTGCGATTGATGGACAGAACCGCGTCTGGGTCAGTAGCTCACAGTCGAACATTGTGACCCGATTCCCTGCCAGTGATCCTTCTAAGGCAGAGTCGTTCGAGGTGGGTGAGAGTGCCCGGGGAGTTGCCCTCGACTCGAAAGGTAACCTATGGGTGGCTAGCAATATGTCGCCTGGATTTCCACCGGCAAACTTGCCGGCTGGAACACCGGTTATGAAGCAATTTCAACTCATGACAGAGCAGATGCTGCCAATAATGGCTAGCGGGACAATTTCGGCGGCAAAGCCAACTGGCGTTCTTAACATGATCCGGCCTGACGGATCGCAGCCGGCTCCAAAGGGTTTCACGGGGGATAAGGGTGTGTTTGTCCCTTGGGGCGTGTCAATAGACGGTAATGACGACGTGTGGTTTGGCAATTTTTGGGGCCGTGGGGTCGGTCTGATGGCGGGCGATGATACCGAGGGGCACCCAGTAGGTACCAAGATTGGAGATGTTATCCATGTTTTCCAAAGTGGCAGCATTCAAATGATCACAGATGTTGTAGTCGATCAGGCTGGCAACGCTTGGGCAGCGAATAATTGGAACGATGTCGACGCGGTGGTTGCTAACGTGGATCCCGCTCGCGACATCACCACCTGGGGCGGGGGCACCGGTATCTCCGTCATTTATGGTGTCGCCAGTCCTGTGAATGCTCCTGCCATTGGAGAGGCGCACAAACCGAAGTAGAAATATCAATGGGTTGTCGAGGGTAACTGGCTGTCCAGAACATGGTCGCATAGCGGTGCCATCCTTGCGGCCATTGTCTCTTAGCGATGTTAGCGTCGGCCGCTATTGCTGCAATCTTTTTACGTTTTGCAAGGTTTATGCATACTCGCTGCCGATCTATCAAATAATAAGGCATAGATGCAATGAAAAAAATACTACCAGGCGGCACGATCACACTTGCACTACTGAGTGCTAATCACGCGTTTGCTGGCGGATTATGGCTGAATGAGTATGGGGACTTCTCTGGTGGCCGCGCGTCGGCCGGCGCCGCTGCAGGTACGGACGAGGCAGCAACTATTATCCACAACCCGGCCAGTGCAACGCGTATTAAAGGCAATCAATTATTTGCCTCAGCTAGCGCGCTTATTACCAGACTTAAGTTTGATGTGAAGGAGTCCACTTCGGTCGTCGGAGACGGGAATGGCGGGCAGGCTGGTGAGGTGACACCTGGGGCTAGCATGGCCTACGTGTTCGATAATGGTTGGAATAAGTGGAGCACCGGTATTTCTCTTGCAGGGCTAGCGGGTGCTGGTCTCAACTACGATGACGACTGGGTAGGTCGCTATCAGGCTACGGAGGTGAACCTACTGGTGATGGCCATGGGAGGCACGGTGGCGTATCAGGTCACAGATCGCTTGTCGATTGGCGTCACGCCACAAATTTTCTACTCCACATTGACACAAAAATTGCGTTTACCTATTCCTGGCAGAGAGGATGTCAGGGCCAAAGTGGATGGAGACGATACCGGTTTTGGGGGTATGGTCGGTGCTGTCTATGATTTTAATACCGGCACGCGAGTTGGCATAAGCTGGCAAAGTAGTTTTGATATTGAGTTTGATGGCAAGCTCAAAGTCAATGGCGATCTTGGTAACGGTATACAGGCCAATACCGATACACAGCTGACGATGGCACAGAACGTGCGACTGGCATTGCACCACGATGTCGATGACCGGCTGGGGCTTGATTTTACCGTTGGCTGGGACAACTGGGACGAGCTGGACAACATCTTTGTTTCCGTTAAAGGCGGGGGCGGAGCCCCGATAGTCACTGACTGGAAGGACACCTATCATTACGCAGCGGGCTTTCAGTATAAACTGACTAGCGACTGGGATGTCACGGCTGGCATCGCTTATGACACTAACGTGGTAAGTGCGAATGAGCGGGTTCCAGAATTGCCTGTTGACGAGCAGATTCGCTACAACGCTGGCGCGCGATATCATGTGAGTAATACTCTGATTGTTGGTGGCTACGTTAATTACACCGATCTAGGCAACGCGAAAATTGACGCGGGCTTCTGGAGCGGCGAATACAGCACTAATGAAATGTTCCAGCTCTCGATTTTTGCAAACTGGATGTTGTAACGCCTCTATATCAATGCAAAATAAAGAGGCTGTTGAAAAGAATGCGACTCGCATGTTCCCGCTCTCATAACGGAAGAGGATGCAAGGCACGAGGAGTTCTGAGGATCGGAGGTGTATATAGTACCGTTCACTTATAAAGCCGCAGTACCAATAGGTTGCTACTCTGCAACACTCTAAAGGGTGTAAACAACACGCCGGAAATAATTGATGGGGCCTTCCCTTAATTACTTACCGGCACCGTAAGCAGGGGAGCTGCGTCATTGGATGTGCTGTCAGCGATGCTAACCGACATCAGTGTAGTAGCTAATCGAAAAAATAACTTGGTATTTTGATTGGTGTCATCAATGTAATACCAGGCGTTGCGATACTGAACTGCTGTAGATGCACCCTCAGGAGCAGCGCTAGCCCGCCGCACACGAAGTTTTTGGCCCACCAATCCTGCTGGCGGATAGTTCAAAGCTCTGCCGCTTACTTGATCCTGTTCAGGAACATCTATGGCTGCTGACAAAATTTCGAGCAGGTTATAGATAGATCGGGTGGAAATGCTTACACCTCCCTCGACAGGATTGTCCGGACCCATTGAAACCGGTATCTCCATGCGCGATGAAAATTTTTCAGGTGCTGAAAGACCCAGCAATGTGTATATCTCATCTACGTCGGCCGAATATTCCGGCCAATAGTGATCAATCACGATGGAGTAGCGACCACTGCTGTGCGAATTGTTTGCCCAGTACAATCGCTGAGCCTTATGAAGCTTCCAAAAGAGCTCAATTAAACGACTGAAGCGCGGATCGATCGGGTTGGAATCATAGAGAAACCCCGGATTATGAATATCGTTAATCCTCGAGACGAAGGCAAAATAGACACGTGCGGCATCGTTCAGGTTTGACGCATACAACATGAGCTCCCGTAACGACAGCGGTGACATCAATTGATCCGCATATTTTTCACCACCAACTGGCGAGTAGAAAATCGTCGGATTTTCCTCATAAACCACTCCCGCACCAAAGGGCACCAGGTTGCCAAGGTAATCACCCGAGTCACCGAACCCGAGTTGGGTGCTGACCTTGGTCGTGACACTGACATTTGCTGTGACACTGTTTAACGCCAACAAGTTGCCGCGCTCTCCGTAGCGGTTGCGTAAAACTAAAAGCAACAACTGTTGGTTATTTGTTTCGACAATCGATTCGTTGTACGCAAGTCTGCCGCTATTTACAGTAGCAGGTCCAACCAATGTGCAACTCGTCAACACGCCGCTGAGCAGGGCGCAAAGAAATAGGCCAAATTTTCTGAGTAGCGATCGGTGTGCTATTTTCACTGCAGTCTCCAGTTACTCTGAGAAAGTCAAAAAGCTAAAAAACGAGAATGCCGATGTTACTGATTTCATAACCCCTGTTTAAGCCAAGCATTGTGCTGCACTTTGCGATGTCAATGATATGTCCATAAGGAGATTCATTGAATTAAGAAAGACCGCACTAGGTCAGGAGCTACAAGATGCTGGCATTTGAGCTATGCTAACAAGATAGATGATTTATAGAATTTTTAGTAGCGTCCTGCGGTTTTTTGCACAACACCGGTGAAGGGGACGCGGTGAGGGCCGAGGATTGTAGTGTAGGACAAATAAAAGCGCTGTTGTGAAAAAATCGCCTCATCAATTGAAAAATGGGGCAGGGCAGAAGCTTAATATTAGGGTGCAGACTGCTGCCCTGAGAAATTAAGTTGCCACAACTGACTGCGTCGCTACTGAGTAGTCAGTGCGGCTGCAGCGAGCTTGCCGCGCTCTTCATCAACCGAAAACAGAAGCATCAACCCCAATAAAAAAAACCCCAGAGTTGATAACATTGCCAGAGGATAATTGCCGCCACTGAGCTCACTGATAACACCGTAACTGATCGGGCCGAGAATGGCAGCGGCCCGATTGGCCAAACCCCACAAACCAAATATCTCCGCATTGCGTGACTCTGGCGTCAGTTGGCCAATGAGCGCGCGGCCTCCGGCCTGTGTAGCACCCATCGCAATACCCATCAGGTTGCCCGCGACCCACAGATCACTGGGAACCTCAGCCAGCAGTGTGACCACGATTGCCGCCACCCATATCAATAGCGCTACAGCGAGGCTGGGCACAGATCCAAAGTAGTCCTGCGCGTAGCCAAAGGCGAATGCGCCGATTGCCGCTGTCATATTCACGACCATAATCAGCACTATGAGCTCTTGTGTGTCAAACCCCATCACTTCTTGGGCGTAAATGGCGGCGACCACGACGACCGTGGCAACGCCGGCCTGAAACAGGGTGAGACACTGCAAGAAACGAAATAGGTCTGGCATCTGGGCTGCATGCCGCAATGTGTTGCGCACCTGGGTGAACCCTGCTTTGAGATAAGACACACCGGCAATAGGTGGCTTTGCCTGTGCGCGCTCGCGCAGCCACAAAAAAGTGGGACAAGCGGTAATCGCAAATATTGCAGCCGTTATCAGCAATGCCACGGGGACATAGTCAGTCGCTTCAAGGCCCCGCTCAGTCGCCCAGTTGATGTACATTAGACACGCACTCAGGGTCAGCAATCCACCAAAGTAACCGAGGCTCCAGCCGTAACCGGAGACTCTACCCATGCCGTCCCGATGTGCAATCTCCGGTAAAAAAGCGGCGATCAGATTCTCACCCAATGAAAAGGCAATGGTCGCCAACACTAGCAATAACATCGCCGGAACCACGGCATTAGAGCCCACCAAGGCCAGACCGATAGTACCGGTAACACACACAATTGAAGACAGCAGCAAATACCGTTTCTTGCTCGCCCGTTGATCTGCAATAGCGCCAATAACCGGGCCGGCGAATAGCACGAGCAGATTGGCCGCCCCTATGGAGAGGGTCCACAGCAGCATAGCGGTACCTGGAGATTGCTGGTCCAGTCGCGCGGCGATCACACCCACAAAATAAGCGCTGTATATAGTCGTCAATACAACGGTTGTGTATCCGGAATTGGCAAAGTCGTAGAAAGCCCAGGCGACTAATTCACGCGTGCTTGCGGGGTGCTCTATCGGGCCGGTGGGCACTAATTTAGACGAGTCAGTCATGAAAATCTCTACGACTCCATTTACGGCGATGACACCAAGAGAGTAACATCGTATGCCACATTCTACATAGGTCAAAGCAATAGCTTATGAGTTTACAAGATTTCGCCATGGCCGTCGTGGACTGGGCCATGGCAGTGCTTCCTAGGCCGATACCTGATCGTGCTGCGCTTGAGCGCTGCAAAATTATTGCTCATCGCGGCGCACACGACAACAAAACGGTCATGGAAAATACCCTTGAGGCGTTTGACGCCGCGCGTGCTGCAGGTGTCTGGGGAATCGAATGTGACATTCGCTGGACCGCAGATCTGGTTCCAGTGATATGTCACGATCCCAGCCCTGCACGGGTTTTTGGCACAACGATGAATGTATCTGCGCTGACCTTTGATCAATTGCGCACAAGCGTTCCCGACATTCCGAGCCTGAAAGAGGTAATCCAGATCTTTGGAGGCGATACCCATCTGATGCTTGAACTGAAAGCAGAGGCTTGGCCAAATCCTGGCCGCCAGCGCGAGATTCTGCGCGCACTACTTGCCCCACTGACACCCGCAACCGATTTTCATATGCTTGCCCTGGCGCCAGCTTTATTTGAACCGCTCGATTTTCTCCCGAGCAAGAGCTTCTTTCCGGTCGCAGAAATGAACGTCAGCACGATGAGTACTCAGGCTATTGCAGGTGGCTATGCCGGTATGGGCGGTCACTACCTGCTGCTGACCAACCGAGTAAAACGAAACCATGATGCCTACGGACAGCGGCTGGGAACAGGATTCCCTTCGTCTAGGAATACGCTTTTCAGAGAGCTCAACCGCGGTATCGAATGGATTTTCAGCAATGACGCAGTGGCGCTGCAGCACATTCGCGATGACTATCTTCAGCGTTAGGGGCTGATAATCCGATCATCGCCAAGCCTGCTCTTCGGGTAGATTGTATAGGTGCCCATGGGGGGTGTTGCCAAGTTAGGTTGCTGTGGTTCTATCCGTATTCAACCGGTGCGGGCACTTGGTTCGCGCTCAGCACTAACGTGATTTTAGCGGCTGTGTATTGACAGAATGGAGTAGGGCGGCTGCTTAGCCTAGAGGTATGTATTTCTCTCGTTAAGCGAAGTTAACGTGTCGGCATCGTCCAGGGCATCCAACGCAGGTAGAGCGCTGAGATACTGCACGGAATTTTCCTCACTTTGAATGGGCTTGATGTCAGCCTGTTACGCGAGTCGGCATTTATAGAAGCACATCATAAACGCGGTGATGACGTGGGTCATCTGGCTGAGCGCGGCTTTCAGCTTCACGATCTATTTCATGTGCTCACCGGGTGTGACACGACGCCGCTCGGTGAGGTTCGTGTCGTGAGTTTTACCGTGGCCCAAGCTCCGGCGCCTTATCCCGCTATGATTATGGCGAGCCGCCCGCTGCAAATTTTGTTGTATCGCCCCCAACTGCTGCCGTTCATTATGGATGCGATTACAGATGGCTGGGTGCTGGGTCGCAAGGCGAAGCCCCTGCTCGCCGTGCACTGGGAAGAACATTGGGAGCAGCCCCTTGCTGAGTTGCGTAAGGCATATGACCTCGTGTAAGTAGATGCGAGAAGTGGCCGCCAACGGGCAGTGCGATGTAGTCAGACGCTAACAATACAGAAAAAATACTAAAGTGGCGCGCTTGATAAAACGATAGTGACAACTGAATGCTTTAAGACGAAAGAAACCATCGCTAAACGCCACGCATGACAATTCTACTTCACTCCCGCAATAGATCTACCGGGACAGATCTGCAATGCCGAGGACATCGCAACTGTCCGCCACTATTAAATCCCTTCGCAGAACAGCATCGACACACATCAGTCTCTAAGGCACAGCTAAACGGCATAGGAAACACGACTAGGCAGTAGCCCCGCGTATATGCGTCTTCGTCATTCAATAAGACGCGCTATGGGACCTTACTCTTCTCGGTTATAATACAATTTTTTTGGTCTGGCGATGGCATAGATATGAAGCGTAGATTTACCGAACATGATGTACCGGATCAAAGTGGCAGTACCGTCGTCATTACGGGGGCTAATACGGGGTTGGGCTACGAGACCGCAAGGGCCTTGTCAGCTCGAGGGGCACGGGTACTCATTGCCTGCCGATCGCAGCAGAAGGCCGAGGACGCCATCAAAAGAATTGAGGAGCAAAATGGCGCGGTCGATATCAGCTATGTACCGCTGGACCTGGGAGATCTCTCCTCCGTGAGTCAATGCGCTGAGCAGTTGCAGAGTGAGAAACGAATCGATGTACTGATCAACAATGCCGGCATCATGGTGCCACCCTACGAACTGACTAAAGACGGCTTTGAGAGCCAGTTTGGCGTCAATCATTTGGGGCCCTTTGCTCTGACGGGCCTGCTACTGGAAAAACTGGCCAAAACCCCGTCTTCACGCGTGGTGAATACGAGCAGTATCGCCCACAACGTGGGTCGGATAAACTTCAAGGACATCAACGCAGAGCGCCGCTACAGTGCATCGGCACGTTACAGTATGAGCAAGCTGGCCAACCTACTCTTCTCATACGAGCTGCAGCGTCGCCTTCAGACTGCAAGCCTTCCTGTCCTATCCGTCGCCTGTCACCCCGGCATTGCCAGTACAGAGTTGGATCGTTACATGCCATTCGTGTTGAGCAAGGGCACTGAGCTGCTGCAGCCTTTGCTCAATACCGCGGCCGCAGGGGCATGGCCGACCCTCTGCGCTGCGACTTCTGGAGACGTCGTGGGTGGTGGCTATTATGGCCCGGCCTATCGCTTCGAGACTGCCGGTCCTGCTAAAAAAGTGCGCTCTAATCGCGCCAGTCACGACACTGCTGTGGCAGAGCGGCTATGGACTCTGTCGGTTGAGTTGACGGGTGTGAATCCCGGCATCTAGTTGTTCCCTCAAAATCCCATAGCTTCGGCGTTAAGCAAGACTAAGGACGCTGAAAACGCTGATAAGGTGTGCTTTGATCGTTAACGCAGGGGTTGCGTCAGCCGCCTAGCTCAGGGATTCCGGTGAGGTATCAGTGGTGCAGATTAGCGAACACCTGCCCGCCCGGCGCGTCACTGGCAGGTTTCGCTCCTAAATACGAGTTACTGTGCCTAAAAATATCAAGGCTCGTGGGTCTGCCTCCGGCGCGCTACGACGCACCCCTTGCTCTAATTTTGCACGCGAAATCAATACACTATTCTGACGGTATTTGTCAGGGCGGCGGCTAGACTTCAGACCCCCCCATGGGTTGGCCAGATTCTTACGCTATGCCAGAGGCAATATAGGACCTCCAGGGGCGTATTTTACTATCACTCACTCGCCCCTCATTACGTGACGGTTTTGCCCCAGCCTACAGCCAACACATCCCGCCTTCTCCTTTGTGCAGAATCTTCGTTGCGAAAGAAATTCCGAAGTGTGACGCGTGGGACACGTTATCCGAGATTACCCATTACTGAAAAAATATTCTTTAACACCCAAGATGATTCAAAACAGAGGTGCTCGATAGACGTACTATTTGTTTATGCTTTTCAGCCATTACTAATAGATTCAAAAAACGCGTTACATGTATCAACCTTCGACTGAAACCCTCTAAAATACTGTTCAATCTGTCGAAAAGCTACTGACAAGTTAACTTGTTAGTAGCCCTAACTTGTCGGTACCCTTAAGCTGCAATCCCCCTAACGCGTCCCCAGGACTGTAATTACTGCGGTATTCCCTTGGGGAATGTCTGGTGACCTTGCGAAAAGCCCGCCTGAAATTGGCTGCGTCCTGGTAACCCAAGTCTGCGGCGATAGCTTCTACGCTTTTATCGGTGTTTGCTAAATGCTGCTTGGCCCGACTGATCAGTGCTTCAGACTTCAGCTGCCTGTAATTCACCCCTTCTTCCAGCAATCGGCGATTCAGTGTTCTTTCGGACATACATAGCGTGCCCGCGACGGTGGACAAATCCGGCAATGGTAGCTCGTTGGAGTTGAACAGTCCGACCAGGTGCATCGTGTAGGGCTGCTTAATTTTGGAATCGATATTCTTCAATTGGACGGACAGCTGAGCCTGTGCCTGTCGCCACATTTTTGCGTTATAATAAGGCGATGGCAGATCCAAGCATGCGAGTGGCAACTGGACCTCGAACATTGTCGCATTAAATTCGATGGGGCTGTGAAAGTAATCGGGGTAGCTCTGCGCATAATCCGGTTCGGGAATTGCTAGACGAAATACTGCTTTGTCTAGCGGGAGAGCTGTGAGTGTTTCCACATAGTTTTGTATCAGCATGGCGGCACTCTCCACATGAAAGCGTAATGTCTCGCCCAGTTCCTCTTCAAACCTAAGCTGTAAAGCAAGCCCCTGGAAGTTGGATGAGGCACGCAGACTAAGGTAGCTGGTGTGCAGGCGGGTAAAACTTCCCACCACCTGTAGCCCTTGTCGAACCGAAGGTGCAATGGCCATAGCTGCACCGACTTCGCCCAACGTGAAAATCTGGGCGTGGCTGCCGATCATCAATCCCAAGCGATCATCTCCACTGAGTTCATGAGCTATCCGGAGAATCTGCACGAAGTCTTCGAGCGCAATATCACCGCCCTGCAGCAGCAGCTCTCGAGTGAGATCAGTGCCGGCGAACAGCGTATGGGTAACGATTTGCCGTCGTTCCAGCTCCCTAAGGACAATACGCGCATAGACTGGACTAATTGAGTTCATGGGGACAATTTTGTCCTATATTGGCGCAATATGACACCTTTATGTCGGAATCTACACTGACTAAGATGGTGCATCGGTGGCAAATTGGGAGCAACTAAAAACGCCACGGGGCAGAGGGTCAGCACATGAACCAGCCGGACAAATTGGACCAGGAAGCACTCAGCCACTCAAAACGCTACATGGGCAAGTTCGCTTGGCTTACCGTTTTTTATGGCATTTCCGTTTGCGGAAGCTACCTTATGATCGTAGCGCTGGCGATGCTGGGTAAGCTACCGTTGCTAATGGCATTCCCACTTGTGGCGCTGCTGACCTATCTGACCTATACACTACTTCATGAAGCGGCACATGGTTCAATCAGTGGCAGCCGTAAATCCTTACGCTGGGTGAACGAAGCGCTCGGCTACATGGCAGCATGGATATTGATGATACCCCTTACGGCACATCGCCACGAACATCTTGCCCATCACAGGCATACCAATGAACCGGATGGCGATCCGGATTATGCGGCTAGTGGGCTAGGAGGCAACATCCAACAGGCGTTGAGGGTTCCCTTCGGCATTCTGGCTGGGCAATGGACATACTACAGACATCACAGGTGGACGAAGGCACCGCCCAGGCAGAACCTGTATTTATGTCTCGAGATTGTGATCGCCATAGTGCCTCGGCTGGCGTTGATAATGTCTGGCCTCTGGTTTGAAGGGCTGGTGCTCTTTGTTCTGGCCTGGTGGCTTGGTCTGATGATTACACTCTACCTGTTTGCCTATCTTGTACACCGACCGCACAATAATGTCGGACGCTACGTAGACACCTCCACGATTGTGGCGCCGGGCTTATTGGGTACTGCGCTCTCGATGATTTGGGTGTGCCAGAACTATCATTCCATCCACCATCTGTTTCCGCGCGTGCCTTTTTATCAGTATCCTGCGCTCTTTAGTGACATCGAGAGCATCATGGCAGCCAAGGGCGCGCCAATCTATCGACTGACCCGAGAAGGCTTTGGCATGAAGAAGAGCATGCTTCGCTTTACTGGACTGACGCTCCTGTCACTGTCTAGCCTCCTGGGAATTCAGGGTTGCAGTGACGGCGGGGATGTCCGTGACGATGGAGTGATGAAGCCTTTGTGGGGCGTGGTGTTGGACCGCTCGCCCTCTGGTATGGCGACAGACATGCAGATGGCGCAGATGCAGGAGTTGGGCGTCGGCTATGCCAAGTTCTGGGCCTACTGGAACGAAATCGAGCCAGAACTTGCCGCCTATAACGTGAGACAGGGCGAGTTTGGCGTCGCAGGCGACAATCAGCCGACAGATTTAACGCGCGACATATTGGCCGCAAACCCCGAGTGGATCGAAGACTACGCCTTCCCCGAACGTCCAGACAGTCTCTTTCACAATTTAGTAGACTGGAGCCGGCTCGATGCCGTGGTGGATCAACTTGTGGCCGTCGGCATCCATCCTCTGCCACTGATTGCGGATGCTCCTTTCGCACCGAAGATCCCAGGCTCGGAAGGCCCCGCTACTATCGCGCCACAATCGCTCGATTATCGAGCACCGGGATACACTGGCGTAGGCAGGGAAGCTTACCTCGCACATATGAAGCTCCATGCCGCCGCCGCGTCGAGACGCTATTCTCAATCGCCGGAGCGGATCACCTGGTGGAATCTTGAGAACGAGCTGAACATTACCTTTGCGCACCTCGCCTTGGGGTGGAGGGTTGGGGACGCCTGGCTCGATGACGCGTTTCGCACCGAGGTGTTGGCAGCGTTGTCTAGAGGAATCAAGCTCGGATCGCCAAACGCGCGAGCTACCCACAACGTTAATGCCTGCCTCTTCGACCCGAACTGGGCTGACTCTCTGGCTCGCTCCGCCGAATACATGGATGCCCTCGGCCTCGGGTGCTATCCAAACTATCTGTCCCCGGAACCGTTGCAGGCCAATTTGCTGATCGATGCCGTAAAGACGGCGACCGATCTCGGACGGGTACTGGGCAAGCCGGTATTCGTCTTGGAAACTGGCTACCCCTCCGGTCCGACGGCTGGAGGCTGGGACGAAAGACTCCAGGACGAATACGTATCGAGCGCGCCGGTCGACTCAATGAACGCAGGGGCGTCGGCCTACTTCCACTTCCTATTGAACGACCGTGACTGGGAGGTCCGCGAGGGAGACGTGACGCAAGTGGAAATCCACTGGGGACTGGTGCGAGTGGACGGCACGTACAAGCCCAGTTTTGAGGCTTTTAAGGCCGTGATAGCAAACTATGTAAAACTCACAGAAGCACTTCCTCCCTAGCGTTAGCAAAGACAGAGGGCAGCCGTGATTTTTGTCTACCCGTTCTAGGGTGAGGCCAGTCAAGTTGTCGATACCTGTGCCTGGCGAACTACAAATTCACAAACCGACCCCACAAACCGACCCACCCCAAGCTCTACATAGGTCTAGTAGAGCACTAGCTCGAATCTCCCAACAAATCAATATTCAACTCGACGCCAGTCCATTTAGCCCAAGTATACTGACAAGTTAAGTTATCGATTTTGGTGGTGTCGGTGGATGAGCACCTACAAACGCCGCCGATTCTCACCCAATGTCATTGCCTACGCTGTCTGGCTCTACTATCGCTTCAATCTCAGTCACCGAGGTTACGGCGATACGTTTTTCATTGATGAAGTCTTCGTAAAGATCAATGGCCAGCAGCTACGTGTGGAGGGCTGTTGATCGCGATGGCGAGATTGTTGATATCTTTCTTCAAGCAAAGCGCGATCGGGCGGCTGCGAAGCGATTTTTGGGCGCTCATGCTGCAGTCTCCAATCTGTGCAATCTTGAGAGGCATCTTGTTCGCGCTGAACATGATCGGAATCTTAGGGTCAGTGCGTTCGAAGAATGGAGTAGGGCGATTGCTTGAGATAGTGGGACTGGTTTATTTTTGACTCATGCAGTTAGCTTATCAGTGCCGGTTAAACCTCACGGGATGAGTGGTGCGGGTTGAGCGAAATAGGGAAATCCCTATTGTAAAGAGCGTCTCTTTTGTTACATTAGGTCAACAGATTTGATTATATAACATGAAAAAATTCGTCAGGGATGATTCGGGTGCACTGGGAACATTATAAGAAAGTTTTTGAAAATGTAGTGGGGCATGAAAATGTTGGATGGATGGCTAAGGACCTTAGTGGACACATTGTCAACGCGGACGACTCAGGCCGGTTTGCACGAATGGTGGGCCTCAGTCAAAGCGAGCTAATCGGCTCCACAATAGCCGATCTGCCGTGGTCAAACTTGGAGGAGTATGTTCGACTAGCCGATAGCCTAGTCCGGTTAGGCGAAGTTCGGGAGATGACCGCGATTTATTGGCATCCTCTCGCCGATGAATGGCGCAGAGTCGTCGGCGCGAAATGGCTAGAGGAAGAGTCATCGGAGGACACTGACAGTACAACGCTAATCTATTGCATGATTATGAATGTTTCAGAGTTTCTAGGGTTGGGGAAAAAAGTTGTCGAGTTATATGCAGGCCTAGCCGTTGACTGGAAAAAAGAGCAGATAATCCTGAATTCTGACATCATCTCTAGAGCCGATCTTGTCTGTCTCAGTTATTATCTTGAGCACACCGGTCAGGCTGAGATCGCTAAGACAATGAATGTGTCTTTGAAAACTGTAGAAAGACGGCTGGCACGGCTAAAACATATACTTCTCCCCATGGATAAATCATGCTCCAACTTGTATGAACTGTGTCGAAAACACGGGATTCGATCTGCGCTCGAAGAAAAGCGCGATTGGTTTGATCGCCTCGCCGTCATTCGGAGCATTTCGAACGGGCAGTGGCTATAAGTCTCCGGGGGTTGGATTTTCCTGCTGATTATGATAATGATTAAGTCTCTTTTTGATTGGTTGTTGGACAAGTGGATTGCGGTAGCAGTCACGCTCGTTGTTGTCGCAATTCTGTGGCTAACAGTGAGGTTTTATGGTGCATGGGATGGTCTTGGTTTAATCTTGGGCATCGTGCTGGTTTGGCACGTTGGCTACCGTCTTATTACAAGTTATTGGAAGTGTAGGACAAATAAAAAGGTTATTGTGAAAAAATAACCTCATCAATACGAGTTGCCGCGCCTAACAATATCAAGGCTAGTCGGTCTGCCTCACTGAATGTCTGCCGATGTGAGTGATCGCACAATTCATATCCGTTCATTCCTGAACGATAGCATGCAACAGTCCGTGCCATGCGTTTTTCAGTAGCGTCATCGCCGGTTTAGCGTTGTGGTTGCGGATTCGCTTCCTGCGAAAAGAGGCAATGGCTCATGGGGTGCTCGGAAGAGTGGCACTAGGTGCGGCAGGGTAGGGCTGCCTTGTTTCTTGTCGCGAGAGAGCAAGCAATGCCTTAGAATTTTTATTGATGTCTCATTAGTTACCTTTAAAAAATATCAATGCGTTTACCGCGCTTGGCAGGCCTTTTATGGTCTTCTGGTAACTGGCATATTCTGTCCATAATAGTGGTGCTGCCATCGGCGTATTCCCAAACGAGTTGCTCGCCCTGCATATAGCGCTTAACGACCACTGGCCCCCAACCAAAGGCATTAAAATCTAACACTTTGTCATTCCATGTCATGCTGGCTGATGTTCTACCGCAGTATTCTTTGCCTGCTGCAATAAACAACACCGAGCCCTCGGTATCGTTGGAATTTAATCCAACGGTGTCTGCATCGGCATTGGGACCGCCATCGTGGATAATACCGGAGCTAGTAATTACCACTCGTGAACCACACTGCTCTACTCGCTCGACGTGCCCAACATGGTCTCCTTCTATACCAATCCATAAACCACGAATATCATCGGCTTCAGTCGGCAAGGGCTCTGTACATTGCGCCAATATAGGCAAAGGAAAGTGATCGTAACCACAGCCAGGGGTGTTGCCTTTAGGAATATCCATCGCAATTTTACCACTGCCGTCTAGTGCCGGCAGCTCGCAGTAATTAAGGGTGCTGCCATCACCGGCTAGTGTTGCAGGGTCAGTCATTAACGATGGGCGCGCAGAAAAATAGAGCTGCCAAATAGCTAAGGCAATAATTGCAAGCAAAGCGAGCGGTATTCTTATGAGCCATTTTTTCATTTGCTTAGCTCTAGAAAAGGAATAATTTCCGCGATAATTTTATCAGGCTTATCTTCCTGAATAAAGTGACCACCATCTCCCTGCGGCACACCAGTATTAGCGTTAAAAGTTCTGTCGAACCCTGACGGATTATCAGAGACTAAATTAAGGCCAATTACCCTTCCCCAGTCTTGAGAAAACAGGGTGATATTTTTCAGAGCATTAGCATGCAGCCATTTTTCCCTCCAATTAATGTGGCGCGCTAAAGCGTAATAAATTTTTTCTTGCTGGTTTATCACTGCGACTAAGTTCTACTAAATCGCCCGCTATGACGTGGCGGCCAGATTGCAACAACAGCGGAATTATCTTTCGGTAAATATAGCTCCAGCTGGTGTTGCCGTGCATCAGCAATATAGGTTCTGCATTACGGGGGCGTTCATCGATACTGTGAATTCTTATTTCGGTGCCATCGTCATCGGTAATCGTCATGTAATGAGGCTCGAAGTGTAGTCGGGTAGGTTTTTAAGGCAGCTGTCCGCGGTGCGTAATATTTTCATCTTCACAGAAGGATTCACGTGAAACTTAGAAGATCCGCAGCCCATTGGCTGTTACCACGGTGATCAGATCGTTGTTAAAGACAAATGTGTACTCAGTGCCATCGGTGTCCAAGCCGGTTAAAAGGTAGCCGTAATGAACAGCACTGGTTTTGACAAAGTAAGACCCTCTCACGCTGTCCATAGGCTGCCACTCAACATCTGAGGCCAGATCATGCACTTGCAGGTATCGCTGGGCTGTTTCCCTGATAAACAACTGGTCGGGTTTTTTACCATAGTAAGCGTTGGCAAGAGCGGTTTCGTCAGGCTGCATATCGTCAAAGGGCGAACACGCAGTCAATATCGCTAACAGCACAGTCACAGATAGTATTCTTCTCATTTGGTTTCCTTCAAGTCCAGCTCCCGCTGTTGATAGTCAGCGATCAATGTCGCAGGTTCAATGATTTCGTCTTCATTATACCGTTCAGCCTCATGTGAGTTGTACCCAAATTTTTTCACCGTTTACACGGACAAAATAATATGACATTATTCATGCCAATTAAATGCTCATCCTCCTGCCACATTATTTGGTATTGACGGTGGGTAAGCCGCTTCGTCACTAACAGCAGGCAACAGCTTATGCTAAAAAGGTCCTTGATCATTCTGCTGCTCGTGGTCATTGTCCTGGCCGGTCTAGCGTGGTTGAAGAGAGTCGATATTCTATTGGGCCTAGTCAAGTTTAGATCAGACAGGGAGTTTGTGGTGGCGCCGAATACCGCTATACCGTGGGGAAAAGGGCCGCAGGAGGCGCGGTCTGGACCGAAACAGCGCCCCCCAAATATTATTCTCATCGTTGCCGATGACCTAGGCTACAACGATATATCCACGTTTGGCGGCGGCGTCGCCGGTGGCCGTCTACAGACACCGCATATTGATCAGTTGGCCGAGCAGGGAGCCGTTTTTAATCAATCCTACGCGGGCAATGCGACGTGCGCACCTTCGCGAGCAATGATTATGACGGGCCGTTACCCAGCCCGTACTGGCTTCGAATTCACCCCTACGCCATCGGGCATGGGTCCCATGGTTTCGATGGTCAGTGCGGCTATGGATAATGGTTTGCCGCCGGGCGTGTTTAGCGACGCGGGTAGCGAGGCTGCGGTCTCTTATGAAGAACAAGGCTTGCCTGCGGCAGAAGTGACGATAGCCGAGGTATTGAGTGACAGGGGTTATTACACCGCACACATCGGTAAGTGGCATCTTGGGAGAGCAGCGGGTTCTACCCCTAATGCCCAAGGTTTTGATGACAGTTTACTGATGGCCAGCGGTCTTTATTTACCCGAAGACGATCCCAATGTGGTGAATGCCAAACTGGCTTTCGATCCCATTGATCAGTTTCTGTGGGCACGCCTGAACTACGCCGCCAGTTTCAACAACGGAGGCGATCAGCGTTTCGAGCCCGGTGGTTATCTGACTGATTACTGGACTGACGAATCGATTGCGGTCATCAAGGCGAACAAAAATCGACCTTTCTTTTTGTACCTCGCGCATTGGGGTACGCACACTCCGCTGCAGGCCACGCGAGAGGATTACGAGGCCGTCGGTGATATTACGCCGCATCGACTTCGTGTGTATGCAGCCATGGTACGCGCATTGGACCGCAGTGTTGGCCGCATTATGGCCACGCTTGAACAAGAGGGGCTGGCGGAAAACACCTTGGTGATGTTCACCAGTGATAATGGCGGTCCAGGTTATCTTGGCCTTCCAGATGTCAATGCGCCCTATCGTGGTTGGAAGCTGACGAATTTCGAGGGGGGGCTGAGGGTGCCTTTGTTCATCAAGTGGCCCTCACGCATAGTGCCCAATACCGATATAGATGTGCCTGTCGCCCACATCGACATTATGCCGACATTGGCTGCAGCTGCAGGCGCGGCCACGCCTCCCGGTGTTGACATTGATGGTCTTAATTTGTTGCCTCTTGCCACCGGAGAGGATGCTGAGAAATGGCCCCGGACAACCTTGTTCTGGCAAAGCGGTTACTACCGCGCGGTGCGCCATGGAGGCTGGAAGCTGCAGATATCCGAGCGGCCAAAAAAGAGCTGGCTTTATAATCTTGCTGAAGACCCGACCGAACGTCACAACCTAGCGGCAACGCGTATCGATAAGTTGGACGAGTTGCAGACACTGCTGGATAAGCACGATGCATCCGCTCGTCCGCCGCTGTATCCCTTTGTGGTCGAAATGCCGGTGGCGGTTGATAAAACACTGGTCGACCATTTTGAATCTGGCGACGAATATATTTACTGGCCCAATTAGCGCTCGCGAGTTGCTGAATCTATAAACAGTAACGATGCGTTATTTTAGGCGAACCGGATAACTTATAAGTTTGAGTAAGTCATTATGAATGTTGCAGAAAAATCGCTAGACGTAATGATGCGTAATGCCGTTGACGACGGTGGCTACTCGGTATCTGCTGGGCGCGGGCTGTTCATGGAGGTGATGGAAAAAGCAACACGGCGGGTGTGGATGAGTGCTGCGCCTGTATCGCTATTAGATTTCGAGAGATTGGAATTGGATGAGTCGCTGGTGAAGGTCGGCGTGGCAATGGCACCCATGGATCGAGCGGCGTTTCAGTGCTCACCCGGTGCGCCCGACGAGCCTGTGCGAGAACGTATCATCAATGATCGGTTGTATATCAACGTTGCGACACCGGCTCCACCGCACGAGTGGCTTACGTCTGCCGAGGAGGGTGGTCCGGTGCAAATTACGGTGACTAAGTCGCATATCATTGGTTTTGAGGCAGGCCGATCTGTTGTTGTAATGAGTGTGCCAGAAGGCGATTTTGTCGAGGTGGTCGGTGAGTCTGAAGGCGACGAGGCACTCGTTTTACCTGCAGGTGGTGTCGTACGGCAGGTGTTACTGCAGCAGCCCTGGCTAATAGAATTGCCTTCACCGACGCAGACTTTTTTCTGGTTTGGCGACTCTATGCGCAGCTTTCAGGGGCCTGTGACGGTTCCCTGATTGGACGCAGTGATGACGGGCGATATTACGGTAAAATTAGGAGTGCCTCAGTATTGGTGGTGCTCGAGTATATTGGTTTAGTGGAAATGAGAGCATTATGAAATACAAGCGAACACCCGATGCACGCTTCGAAAACCTTAAGGACTATTCTTTCGAGCCGAACTATTTGTCAGTGGACGACACTGAAGGCGGTGAGTTGCGACTACATTACCTGGATGAAGGTCCTGCAGACGGTCCGGTGGTATTGCTGATGCATGGCCAGCCGGCTTGGTCCTATCTTTATCGGCATATGATTCCGTTGCTGTTAGCTGAAGGTTTTCGCGTGGTTGTGCCTGACATTATCGGCTTTGGTCGTTCAGATAAGCCGACTAGGATCGAGGATTACACCTATGCTAGACACGTCACATGGATGACGGAATGGCTTACCAGACTCGACCTGAACAACATCACGGTTTTCTTTCAGGATTGGGGCAGCATGATAGGCCTGCGTCTGGTTGCGGCCTTCCCAGAACGATTTTCTCACGTGGTGCTTGCCAATGGTGCGCTGGTGGCGGGGCCTATTCCTGTTGAACATGCAGAGCTCTTAAAGGGTGCCTATGAAACCTTACCCGTTGTGAGCGCTGCTGAGTTAGAGCCGTTTTTTTTAAATCAAGAAGGTGTGCCAGGCATTTTGTATTGGCGTAAGCACTGCGCAAAATACGCTGACTTTAGCGTCGGTGCGGTGATGAATTCATTGTTGTCCGCGAAAAAACTCACTCAGCTTGAAATTGATGCGTTTAATGCGCCATACCCTGATGAGAGCTACTTGGCAGGCGCACGCCGCTTCCCGTCATTGATTCCTCTTTTTGCCGATGATTCTGAGGTGGCAGAGAATAGAGCGGCATGGGAGGTGCTTGCACAGTTTGACAAGCCGTTCATGTGCGCTTTTGCAGACAACGACCCTGTTACGGCAGGCGGCGATAAACCTTTTCTAGAACGCGTTGCTGGCTGCCGAGGCGTCAATCATCGCACCATAAGTCCCGCTGCTCATTTCCTGCAGCAGGACCAACCAGAGCAGTGTGTGCAGGCAATTCTGGATGTAAGGAGTGGTGCCTGATCTAGGTTTGGCCTACATCAGCTGCTCACTGATAATCTCATCTGTTCCCACTGGGAGAAAGAAGGTAGTGCCGTCCTGACCGACAGTATAATCGACGAAGATATCGTCCGCACCATTGAGAAATAGCGCTTCTTGTCCTGGAAAAATCAGTGGAGGCACAATGTGATAGTAGAGCAGGTGGCCTACGCCTGCATCCCGCGCGGTCTCGGCTGCCTCAACCGGGCTGGTATGGTAATCCAGCACATCGTGGGTAATCTTGGCCATCGGTTTGTTGCCTGCTTTTTGCGCGGCTTCATTCATCATGATGAGCAAATTCGGGGCCAGAGCCTCATGTACCAGTAGATCAATGCCTTGAGCAAACAGCTCGATATTAGGCAGTTTTACTGTGTCTCCGGTGATCAGCAGCGAGCGTCCCTTGTAAGAAAACTTATAACCTACGGCTGCATCAATTGGCGAGTGATCAACGGTCAGCGCCTGAATTTTTAGATCGCCGTCATCGACCAATGTTTCCAGTTCTCCCATCTTAGGGAGGGGGAAGGGCATTGCCTGCATACCGGCTCCGCTTAAAGGCGCGACACTATCACCGTGGTGAGCATGGCGGTAGCCGAAGTCTTGTTCATAGGCAGCATTGAAGCCATTCGCCACCTTGCTCACGCCCTCCGGGCCGAACACTGGCAGCGGCTCATCGTTGCCCGCGCTAACCCAGCGTAGGGTTGCAAGTTCACCGAGGCCGTCAATGTGGTCCGAGTGAAAATGCGTAATAAATACCGCTTCAATGGACCCAATTGGAAAGCCCATCCGCCCGAGATTACGCACGCCGTCAGTGCCGGCATCGACAATGAACAGTCGTTCGCCTGCGACGACGGCGACACAAGGGCCAGAGGCATTGGGCGCAGGCATAGGGCCGCCGGCGCCGCACAGGGTAAGATGCAGGCCATCTTCAAAGGTGTCGATGAGGTTGCTACCCATGCGCGCATCTAAACCCACGATCATAATGCGTTCGGCAATACGGGCCCGCTGGCTATACACTGCGGCGCCTAGAAGAGCGATGACGATCAATGCAATAATTAATTTTTTCATGGAGTCTCCCGTGATACCGCGCAGTCGATTACAGCGCTGTTGCTATGTGTATGAGTGCCGCCAATAGCGCGATGCCCAGTGCGACCACAATTCTAGGTCCGCCAAACACAAACCAGGGTGCGGCTGGGAAGGCGAAGGTCTTTTCCAGTGACTCCAGCTTTAGCCCGTGATGCTTGCTACCAATGGTCGCGGGCAATATGTTCATCAGGTCACGCCGGCTGCGGTAACGGATCATGCCGGCGGCGCTCCAGTCATCGGCGTGATCGCAGGCGACGTTTTCAACATTTCCGCTGGCCGCGCGGGCAATCATTACAGGGTGTCCTGCTTTTCGCAACAGTGAGCCCAGAAAAATTTTCTGATAGGTATTCAGTTTCTCGAGGGATTCTTTTTTCGGTGCTTTGAGGTGCAACAGATTGACCATGACGAAGTCTTTGCCATCGTCATCGAGCAGGAACTTGCGCAGGTGTTCCTTCTGACTGGCCGTCCAGGTGTCGTCGTGTTCAAATATGGACATCGTTGCGGCTACCTCTTGCGGGGTTACCTTTTTTTGGAAGCCTACATACCAGAACCAGAATGCGGCATAGGCTAATACGGCGGTTATCCAGATCATTACTGCGCTCATGTGTCCATCCTCTCGCGAATTTTTATTTCTCTAGGCGCCACCGGCAGCGTTCTGCTATGAAGACTCACGTTGGAGACGTTAAAAGGGTGCTTCGAATTGACCCAGAGGGTGACATAGTGGCATTATATATGTCAATATAAATGCGATGTCCTTGTGACAGGGCAAAGTGCTCTAATTAACCTGTGGAGTCAGTATCGTGTCGTCAATGAAGCCTCTTCGACTGGTCGGCGGAACCGCCTCACCGTATACGCAAAAAATGCTCGGGCTGTTGCGCTATCGTCATATACCTTATGCGGTGACGTGGGGAGACCCCGCTGGGACCCTGGACGCGCTCGGGATCGAAAAACCCCGACCGATCTTTCACCCGACTTTTCTGTTCGACAACGATGACGGCAAGCTGCAGGGTGTGTGCGACTCCACGCCGATTATTCGACGCCTAGAAGCCTTGTATCCCGGACGATCTGTGCTGCCGACTGACCCAGCATTAGCGTTTATCGACGACCTGATCGAGGATTTTGCCGATGAGTGGTGCACTAAGTATATGTTCCACTATCGCTGGTACCCCAAGGTAGATGCGGATAACGCCGGCGCGCTGCTGCCTCTTGGCATGGACGTTAGTATGCCCGCTGAAACGTATGCGCAGTTCAAAGATTATGTGGTTGAGCGGCAGGTTAGCCGCCTCTATGTGGTCGGCTCCAACGACACGACGGCAGCGGTTATCGATGCCAGTTATCGGCGCTTTTTGACCGCCATGGAGGGCCATCTTGCGAATCAAAAATTCATGTTGGGGGGGCGGCCCGCGGCGGGTGACTTTGGTCTCTATGGCCAGCTGACCCAGTTGGTCGGTTTTGATCCGACCCCGCGTGATATCGCTCATGCGGTATCACCGCGTACGGTTGCCTGGGTTGATCTTATGCGCGACCAGACAGGACTGGACCCGCAGGACAGTGATTGGGTGGCGATAGAGGAGCAACCCGAGAGTTTGCGTGAGTTGCTGGCTGAGATCGGGCGGGTCTATGCGCCTGCGCAGCTGGCCAATGCAAAAGCGGTGCGGGCGGGCGAGAAATCCTGGCAGGACCAAATTGATGGTGCAGTGTGGACACAACAGAGCTTCCCCTATCAGGCCAAGTGCCTGCGGTGGACGAATGATTGTTACCACGCATTGGGCGCGCATGATCGCGCACGTGTTGATGCACTGATCGCCGGTACCGGCGTTGAAAGTATGTTGCTTCAAGACTAAAGAGACATTAAGTTATTAGGGTATTTGACCCACCAATAACCGCATAAGGGACAACGCGATGGGATTTCAAGCGAGTGAACGAGTAGTGGCGCTGAATGCGCAGCTGGAAGCGTTTATGCAGGAACATATTTATCCACGAGAACATGAATGGGAGGCGTTTACGCTGGATCAGAACAATCGTTGGCAGGTGCCTGACTGGTTTGACGTGCTCAGGGGAAAAGCCAAGGCAGAGGGCCTATGGAATCTTTTTCTGCCTGAAGAATATGGTGACTGGGGTCCTGGTCTGAAAAATGTGGAGATCGCCAGAATTTTTGAAACGATGAGCAAGGTGAATTGGGCTCAGCCTATCTTTAACTGCAACGCGCCAGATCGCGGCAACATGGAAGTCCTTGCTAAGTATGGGACGGCTGAACAACAAGAACAGTGGTTAAAACCGCTACTGGCGGGTGACATTCGCAGTGCCTATGCCATGACTGAGCCGCAGGTGGCGTCATCTGATGCCACCAATATGGAATTGTCAATGACGCGTGATGGTGACGAGTACGTGCTTAACGGTCGCAAGTGGTGGACCACCGGCGCGATTAACCCGCGCTGTAAGCTTATGTTAGTGATGGGGAAGTCTAATCCGGAAAACGAGCGCCACCGCCAGCATTCAACGATCCTTGTGCCGCGCGATACGCCCGGCGTGACGCTGGTACGCGAGCTGAGAGTATTCGACAACTTGCATTCACCAGGTGGCGAAGCAGAGTTACTGTTCGATAACGTGCGGGTGCCGATCAGCAACTTGATCAAAGGCGAGGGTTGCGGCTTTGAGATTGCGCAGGGTCGTTTAGGGCCTGGCCGTTTCCAGTACGCCATGACGTTTGTTGGCCAAGCTCAGCGTTGTATGGAGCTGATGTGCGAGCGTGCCAGTCAGCGTGTGGCCTTCGGTGAAAAGCTGATTAAGAAAACCAGCGTACAACACGAGATCGCCCGCTGTCGCTGCGAGATCGAACAGTGCCGATTGCTGACATTGCAGGCGGCAGAAATCATGGACAGCGAAGGTGTAGAGGCCGCTATGCCGTATATTTCTATGCTGAAAATTGTCGGGCCTAATATGGCACAAAACGTTGCAGATCGTGCTATGCAAGTGTTTGGTGGTATGGGCGTTTGTCAGGACACCCTTATTCCATCGGTATTTACGCAGGCACGATTTTGCCGAATCGCCGATGGCCCGGATGAAGTACATATGTCGAAGCTGGCCAAGCTGACGATGCAATCTTTGGGATATTAATAGGAAGACTCATGCTATGACGACTATTTTTGATGGTGAAGTGATACGCGCTAGTACTCTGGAAGTTCGCAAGGACAACGTGAGTGACACGCGGGTTGTGACGGATGAAACAATCGTTGAGCCTGGGGAGAATGAAGTCCTGTTGCAAATCGATCGATTGGCGCTGACCGCTAATAACATTTCCTACGCTGCTTCAGGTGATGCGCTGGGCTATTGGCGTTTTTTCCCGGCGGATGACGGCTGGGGGAGAGTGCCCGCCATGGGTTGGGCAGATGTCGTAGCATCCAATCATGCGGATATTGTGGTTGGCGAAAGGGTTTGGGGGTTTTTCCCTTTTTCCACGCATCTGAAAATTCTTGCTGGCAAAGTCAGTCAGCAAAGTTTTAGTGATGTCTCCGTTCATCGTGACGGTTTAGCACCTGTCTACGCGCAATTTGATCGCGCATCAGCCTATGCTATTTACGAGCAGCCGCGGGAAGATCAAGACAGCCTTCTACGAGGCCTTTACATGACGTCTTGGCTGGTAGCAGATTTTATGGCGATGAATGATTTTTTTGGTGCTAACAGTTGTCTTATAACCAGTGCCTCTAGCAAGACCAGTATTGCGCTTGGTCACTGTGTGCAACGGCAGGACGGCGTTAGCAGTATTGCATTGACCTCTGCAGGCAATGTGGCTTTCTGCGAGAGCCTAGGGTGCTATGACAGTGTTTTGAGCTACGAGCAGATAAGCACGCTCGATGGGCAAGAGTCTGTGGTCGTGGTCGATATGGCAGGCAGTGCATCGATTCTTTCCGAACTCCATCATCATTACGCCGACAATATGAAATACTCCTGCAGAATTGGAGCGACTCATGTTGATAGCGTTGGGGCCGTGCATGATTTGCCAGGTGCAACACCGGAGTTCTTTTTTGCGCCAGGTCACATTCAGATCCGCAGTAAGGAACTGGGTCCAGCAGAATTGATGATGCGTCTTGGTAGCGCTTATGTCGCGTTTCGGCAGTTTTGTGATACGTGGTTGCAGGTGGAAGATAGCTTTGGCGCGGAGGCTGTGACCGCTGTTTATCAGCGTGTGCTGGCCGGCAAGGCAGACCCGGCCACAGGCCAAATTATTTCCCTGTGGGAGCAGCCGTGAATGTCAGATTGTTGGGTGCGTAATGTTATAATTGCGCCACCACATCCACCATTGCAGCGGTGAGGGTAGCAACATCGGCGCTGCCCATCACATACGGCGGCATCGCGTAAACCAGCTTACCAAAAGGTCTGACCCAAACCCCGCGTTCTACAAACAGGGGTTGTACCACGCGCATATCGACCGGCTCCTTCAGTTCAATGACGCCAATCGCACCTAAGGTGCGAACCTCCGCGACACTCTCGAGCTTGCGGGCCGGCGCTAGGCCAGCGGCAAGCTCGGTCTGCAGGCGCTGCACCGTGCGCTGCCAAGGTTGGGATAGTAGCAGCTGTATGCTGGCAATGGCGGTCGCGCAGGCGAGAGGGTTAGCCATGAAGGTCGGACCATGCATAAAAGCACCGGCTTCGCTGTTGCTGATGCCGCTGCAAATACGCTCATTACATAAGGTCGCCGCCAGCGTCATATAGCCTCCGGTCAAGGCTTTCCCCAGACATAGAATATCCGGCACGACACCTGCATGTTCAAGCGCGAAGAGTTTGCCTGTGCGTCCGAAACCTGTGGCGATTTCATCGAAAATCAGCAGCACATCGTAGTGATCACACAACGCCCGCACTTTGACCAGATACTCTGGTGAATAAAAACGCATGCCACCTGCGCCTTGAACAATGGGCTCGAGTACGACCGCCGCGATCTCATGGCTGTGATCAGATAACAACGTCGTTATCTCGGCCATCTCAGCGTCTGTACAAGGCCCATCAAATGAGCATTGGGGTGCAGGCGCAAACAGTTGTTTGGGCAGGGTGTCGCCAAACAAATAGTGCATACCCGTGACGGGGTCGCATAGCGACATAGCGCCGATCGTATCGCCGTGATAGCCGTTTCGGAGTGCGAGCAGTTTGTGTTTTTCCGGTCGATTCAGACCATGCCAGTATTGAATGGCCATTTTCATTGCAACTTCTACCGCAACCGACCCTGAGTCACTAAAAAAAACGCGATCCAGGCCGGGCGGTGTCAGCTTTACGAGCATCTGGGCTAACTTCACCGCGGGTGGATGTGTTAGACCGCCGAACATGACGTGTGACACGGCGTGTAGCTGCGACTCTACTGCCCGATTGAGTACAGGATGGTTGTATCCGTGTATGGCGCACCACCACGAGGCCATACCGTCAATAAGCTGTCTGCCGTCAGCCAATTCTAGACGGACGCCGCTGGCGCTAACAACAGGAAAGACGTCTGGGCCACCGACGGCAGGAGCGTAGGGGTGCCAGATGGCTTCGCTGTCTCCACGTTGCAGATTGTCCCAGGCATTATCCGTCATGACTTATCCAGTGCAGCGATTACAGTCGGCAGCACATTGTCCAGCAGCAAGGGTTGTGCCTCGACTGTTGGATGAATGCCATCGTCTTGCATTAGCGTCGGGTTAGTTGCGACCCCATCGAGTATAAACGGTGCCAAGATACAGTGTGTTTCAAGCGCAACCTGACGGAAGCTCTCGCGAAATCCCGAAGTATAGCGAGTACCGTAGTTGGGTGGAATCTCCATCGGGAGCAGTATCACCTTAGCACCTGCCTGCTGTGCCATTTCTACGAGTCCCTTTAGATGATCATACAGAGCATTCAAGGGGTAACCCCGCAGCCCGTCGTTGGCCCCCAACTCGATGATGACCATGCTGGGCTGGTTTTCCTGCAGCAGCAGGGGCAGGCGGCGAAGTCCTCCGGCGGTTGTTTCGCCACTGATACTGGCATTCACCACTTGGATTCCCGCATCTCGTTCTTTAAGATACACCGCAAGTTTTGCAACCCAGCCCTGTTCCAGAGACATGCCATAGGCTGCGCTGATACTATCGCCTAATACTAGGATTTTTGTTTCATCGGCAAAGGCCTGCCCCGTTAATGCCAGTAACAGGCATCCGATGGCAAGTGAATTGCGTATACGGCAATAAAGGAAACGTTGAATGATCAAATGTGACAATCTCCAAAAACGGGTTCCCATGGCGGGTACCGAGTTGGAGATACTGAAAGGGATTACGCTGGAAATCAAGTCGGGCGAATCCGTGGCCATCATTGGAGCCTCCGGTTCGGGCAAATCGACACTGCTTGGCCTACTTGCGGGATTGGACGAAGCGTCGGGAGGCTCTGTGACAATCAACGGCACAGATCTGGGTACGCTCGATGAAGATGGCAGAGCCCGGTTTCGCGGCGAGCACATCGGATTTGTGTTCCAGTCATTTCAATTACTGCCGGCGCTAACCGCGTTAGAAAATGTCATGCTGCCGCTGGAATTGCAGGGTCAATCCGAGGTCACGCAAAAGGCAGAGCACTATTTAAAGCGAGTCGAACTGGATGCCAGAATGGGGCATTACCCACTGCAGCTTTCCGGTGGGGAGCAGCAGAGGGTCGCTCTGGCTAGGGCCTTTGCATCCCGTCCGGCAATACTGTTTGCCGATGAGCCCACCGGTAATTTAGACAGCCGCACGGGTGACCGCATTATTGACCTTGTGTTTGAACTGAATCGGGAGGAGGGGACTACTCTAGTCTTGGTCACTCACGATTCAGCGTTGGCTGATCGCTGTGACCGGCGCCTCCGGCTGGACGGTGGCGCGTTGGTGAAGGAGTAAGCGCCGCATGTCGATGACCGCTACTAGGATGCTGGCGCGCGATTGGCGCGGCGGAGAGCTGGGTGTCCTGGTGATGGCGCTGGTGCTAGCTGTCGGAGTGGTGTCTGGAATCAGCGCTTTTACTACCAAGCTGCAAAACGCGTTGGTGCAAGAGAGCCATCGTTTTCTTGCGGCGGATACGGTGGTCAGCAGTGGTAGGCCATTGCCAGAAGAATGGTTGCAGCAGGCCGATAGAGACGGATTACAGCGTGCAGTCACACTTTCATTCCCGTCCATGGTGTATGCCGGTGATGATAATATGTATCTGGCCTCGATCAAGGCGGTCAGTGAGACCTATCCGCTTCGGGGTGAGCTGACCTATGGCGTTGAGCCTTTTGGCGAAACCTTTCCGGCGAGCGTTGGGCCGGCGCAAGGGGAGGTGTGGCTCGACTCGCGCCTATTTTCTTTGCTTGACGTGACGCTCCAAGATCAGATTACGATCGGAGAACACTCATTTTTGGTTGTTGCAGTGGCGCGTACCGAACCGGATCAGGGCGCTTCTTTTTACGGACTTGGGCCTCGGGTACTAATGCACTATGACGACATTCCTGCAACAGGGGTGGTGCAACCGGGAAGTCGGGTCGAGTATCGACAGCTTTACGCCGGACCAGAAGCGACAGTGCGGTCGTTCAGTCTGTGGCTGCAACCGCTGTTAAAAGATGGCCAAAAGGCGCTGAGTGTGGAGGAGGGGCAGCCGAGTATTAGTAGCGCTCTGGCCCGTGCCGAAAGTTTTCTATTGCTGGCGGGGAGTTTGGCCGTTGTGCTGGCAGGCGTTGCTGTTGCGTTGGCTGCACGGCGCTTTAGTGAGCGCCATCATGATTATGTGGCCATTATTAAAAGTCTGGGCGCAACGTCGGGTGCAGTGAATCGTCTTTATGGCACCAGTTTACTGTTACTGGGGCTCATCGCCACTGCGTTGGGATGCGGTTTGGGTTTCACGATACAGGCGGTGTTTTTTGAATTGTTTGCGGAACAGCTTCCCGTGCAGCCAGGGTCCAGTGGAATAAGGCCCTATGCCATCGGCGCGGCGACGTCGATCACCTGCCTGTTTTGCTTTGCTTGGCCGCCGCTGCGCCGTCTGGGTCAGGCGAGTCCTCTGCGTGTCTTGCGCCGGGATTTACCCTTGGAGGGTAGTCGAGCGATAAGTGATTATGTGCTCGGATTACTCGCAATTGCGCTGCTGATGTGGTGGTACAGCGGAGACTGGAAGCTGACTCTGGCGGTGCTCGCGGGTCTGGCGGTAACCGCCGGGCTGGGACTCGGTTTGGCGCTAACGCTGCTCAAGGGCGGGCGTTTGGTTGGGATGAGTGCAGGGAATATTTGGCGACTTGCGTTGGCAGGTTTGCAGCGACGCGGGCTGGAGAATGCGTTGCAAGTGGTGATCTTTTCCATGGCGATTATGATGCTGTTGGTGCTGCTTCTGGTAAGGACGTCGCTGATTGATGAGTGGCAGACGCAACTGCCAGCCGATGCGCCTAATCACTTCATGCTGAATATCGGCCCCGAAAGCGTACAGCCTATAGAAGACCTCCTTAGCGACGAGGGCATCACCAGCGAGGCATTTTATCCGATGATTCGAGGCCGCATTATGTCGGTCAACGGCGAGGAATTAATCAGCACTGAGGATGTTGAGGAGCAAAGGCGTCAGAGAGAGACCAATTTGACCTGGTCGAATGGATTGCCTAAGGACAATCGCCTTGTTGCAGGGCAGTGGTGGCCGAGCGGTACTGACCAAGCCGTGGTTTCGTTAGAAGAAAGTTTCGCTGAACGGTTGGACATTAAAGTAGGCGACTCGGTCGGATTTTTGGTGGGTTCGCAACCATTGGAAGCGCAGGTGACGAGCATTCGTGCGCTGGACTGGCAGTCTATGCGGCCCAATTTTTACTTAGTGTTTCCACCGAAGTTGTTAGCATCATACCCGTCAACCTTCATGACCAGTTTTCATCTGGAAGCGGCCGATAAGGCATTTTTAAATCGCTTCATTCGCAGCTTCCCCACGGTGACCGTCGTCGAGATGGATGCGGTGATCGAGCAGGTTCGCGGCATCATTAACCAGGTGTCTGCGGCCATCAATTTGGTGCTTGTGGTTATATTGGCCGCTGGTGGATTGGTGTTAGTTGCGGGTGTGCAGGCAAGCGTCGATGCTCGGATGCACGAAAGTGCGATCTTGCGTGCTTTGGGCGCGCCACGTCGATTGATTCTCGGCAGTCTGCTGATCGAATTTGCAACGCTGGGTTTGTTTGCGGGTTTGCTTGCAGCCGCAGCGGCTGAGCTGTCTGTGTATATTTTACAAACACTGGTCATGGATATGCGCTATACGCCGACGCTCTGGATATGGCCGCTGGGTATTGTATCGGGGGCATTGGTTGTCGGTAGTCTGGGCGTATTCAACTGTCGTAAGGTGGTCTCTGTCGCTCCCGTGACAGTTTTACGAGAGCTTTAACGATCGATGACTTCGGCGATTAATGGTTAGTGGCCAAGACCATCCAAGAAAATTTGAACCCCCAGGTCTACCTGACGTTGGAGGTCGATATGGCGCTCAAACAGTCCAGGGGCATCGACCAGCAATGTCGACAACCCATAAATACTTGCCCAAGCGACGTTCGTCATATAAGCGACGCCCTCTACGTCACGGAAAATATCGCGATCAAGGCCACGCTGGATGATGTCCTGCACCAACTGCAGAGTGTCCCGGCTGGCTTTGCGCAGTTCGGGGTATTTCGAGGTAGGCTGTACCGCTGGGCCAAACATGAGTTTGAATAACTGTGGATTATTCGCAGCGTAATCGACGTAGGCGTGGGCGAAGGCGAACAGCTGTTCCTTGGGGCAATCTCCGGCCGCCCCGCCAGTCTCGCGCAGGGCACGCAGGAGATCGCGATAGCCATTTGTCGCCATGGCTGCCAGCAATTCACTTTTGTCCTCGAAGTGCCGATAAGGCGCTGTCTGGGACACGCCAACGGCCCGAGCCAGCGCGCGCAGGCTAAGGTTTTCCACTCCTACTTTCTGCAGCTGCTCGATAGCGGTATCGAGTAAAGCCTCTCTCAGGTTGCCATGATGATAGCGCTTTAACACTTCGGTTTTATTCATAGTATTTTTTTATTCAAAAAAAGGACCAGAGTCGTTTTCTCTGGCCCCATGTGCTCTAAGTCGGCCTCTACGTTAATAGATGTTGCACGGCGTCACGTTCTTCCGTGAGCTCCTGCTCCGTCGCTAACATCTTGGCGCGACTGAATTCTCCGACCTCGACGTCCTGCACGATTTTCCATTCGCCATTAGTGCAGCGGCAGGGGAAGGAGTAGATCAGCCCTTTTGCAATGCCGTATGACCCATCCGACTGAACGCCCATGGATACCCAGTCGTCACCCTCGGTGCCAAGCGCCCAAGAACGCATATGGCCACTCGCTGCGTTCGCGGCTGAAGCAGCAGAAGATGCACCGCGTGCTTTAATAATCGCGGCGCCGCGCTGCTGCACGGTGGGAATGAAATCGTTTTCATACCACTGCTGGTCTACCAGGTTGATGGCAGGTTCCCCGTTTACTTTTGCATTGAACAGATCCGGATATTGCGTGGCGGAGTGGTTGCCCCAGATGGTCATGTTGGTGACATCGTTGACGGTCTTGCCGGTCTTCAGGGCGATTTGAGTTTTTGCCCGATTGTGATCAAGACGCGTCATCGCAGTGAAATTGCGAGGGTCGATATCAGGCGCATTACGTTGAGTGATTAATGCATTGGTGTTGGCAGGGTTGCCGACAACCAAGACTTTAATATTTCTGCTGGCGTGGTCGTTGATCGCCTTGCCCTGCACGGAGAAGATCGCAGCATTGGCTTCAAGTAAATCCTTGCGCTCCATGCCTGGGCCGCGTGGACGGGCACCGACCAACAGCGCGTAGTCTGTATCCTTGAAACCAATATTGGGGTCGTCGGTGCAGACGATGCCAGCCAGTAGCGGAAAAGCACAGTCCTCCAGTTCCATCTTCACGCCATTGAGCGCTTCCATGGCGGGTGCAATGTCTAAAAGTTGTAGGACTACCGGTTGGTCATCACCCAGCATAGCGCCGGATGCAATACGGAAGACTAGCGCGTAGCCAATTTGGCCAGCGGCTCCAGTTACAGTCACTCGAACAGGTTGTTTCATCGGAGTATGGTCCTCGCTAACAGTGAGATGAACGATTTTTCGGCGCACATTGTCGAGGCAAACCGCAGAAATTACAAGGTCGTCTCTGCACGACACGTTACTATCGTAATAGTTTAGCCTGAAAAGCGGGACACCGGGCCTCCAGGCGATAGCGTCTGCGGAGGCGTTAGACTGAATAGTGTAATGCCTTTGTTAACCCAGCAGGGCGCCCGTCCCTATAAAGCACTGACTAAGGGATACGGGGCTGCAATCTAAAATTGGCGACGGCAGTGCTGGACGCAAGCAACCCCAAGCACGTAAAATGTCCGACAAATCAAGCACTAACGGCGATCACTGTGCGCGAACTGTCCCGCAAGGAAAAACTCGAGTTTAACAAGCTGCAAAAGCGCTTGCGCCGCAATGCGGGTAAGGCTATAGCCGATTATACGATGATCGAGCAGGGCGATAAGGTCATGGTGTGTGTGTCCGGCGGCAAGGACTCTTATGCCATGTTGGATGTTTTGATCAGTCTGCGACAGAGCGCGCCGGTAAATTTTGAGCTGATTGCGGTGAATCTGGATCAAAAGCAGCCGGGATTCCCGGAGGAAGTCCTGCCGGGCTACTTGTCTGACCTGGGCGTGCCGTATTACATTCTTGAGAAAGACACCTACAGTATTGTGAAAGAAGTGGTGCCAGAAGGTAAAACGACCTGCGGGCTTTGTTCGCGTCTGCGCAGGGGCAGTCTTTACAGTTTCGCTCGAGAGATTGGTGTTACCAAAATCGCCCTGGGGCATCACCGTGACGATATCGTCGAGACATTGTTCCTGAACATGTTTTTTAATGGCAAGCTCAAGGCCATGCCGCCCAAGTTACTTAGTGACGACAAGCAGAATGTTGTGATCCGGCCCCTTGCCTATTGCAAGGAGCAAGATCTGCAGCGCTATGCCGGATTCAAGGAGTTCCCCATCATCCCCTGCAACTTGTGCGGCTCTCAGACGCATTTACAGCGTGTGCAGGTTAAGCAGATGTTAGCGCAGTGGGAGAAAGAGTATCCGGGCCGTACTGAGTCGATATTTCGAAGTGTTTGCAATGTGTCCCCCTCACAATTGGGTGACAGTAGTCTGTTCAATTTCAGTCATCTTCGTGTGGAGCGCGATACCAGTCTGCACGTGCCGGCAATTCAGGTGGTGAACCTCTAGTGTCATCCAGCGCTGCCGGCGCGCCATTGCTGGCTGCCCAGTCTCTAAGCCTTGTGCGCGGCGGGCGTGAGCTTTTTTGCGAACTCTCGGTTGAAGTTTACGGTGGACAACTGTGGCAGATTGAAGGGTCCAACGGCGCGGGCAAGACCAGCCTCATGCGGATTCTTTGTGGGCTGTCGCGTTATGGGTTTGAAGGCGAAGTCCTGCGTTCAGTGACGCCGCTTTACCTAGGTCATCAGCCTGCGGTTAAGGCGCTGTTGAGCCCCCGGGAAAACCTTCAGTGGCATGTGAGTGGAGAAGGCCTTTACTCGAATGAGCAAATCGATACTGCGCTTGCCCGAGTAGGGTTGTGCGGCTACGAGGATGTCCCCAGCCATACGCTTTCGGCGGGACAGCACCGTCGCGTGAATCTCGCTCGTTTGTTCCTGTCCGAGGCGCGCCTATGGCTGTTGGATGAGCCCTTTACAGCGATCGATAAGCAGGGTGTGGATGAAACGCAGGCGCTATTAGCATCGCACGTTGATGGCGGTGGCGCTGTCGTTATGACATCCCATCAGCCACTGCAGGTCACGTGCAGCGTGCATACCCTTAACCTTGTTCATGGTGTCGTTTCGTGAGTGCGCCTCATACTGGGCAATTCTGTGCGCTGCTGTTACGCAGGCAATTGTTATTGGCGATGCGTCGCCCCATCGAAATGGGTAATCCCCTGCTGTTTTTCACCATGGTTATCGTCTTGTTTCCGCTTGGTCTGGGCCCGGCCCCTGATAAATTGGCCATTTTCGCCCCCGGCGTCCTGTGGATTACCGCACTGCTTTCCAACCTGTTGACCTCTGACGCGGTTTTTCGCAGTGATTTTGATGACGGTAGCCTGGAGCAGCTGGTTCTGGCGCCGCAGCCTCTGTTTCTCTCCGCGCTAGCGTATATTTTGGCCCACTGGCTGACGACAGGCTTGCTGTTGGCGCTGGTGTCACCGATATTCGCCCTCATGCTGAACCTCCCTGTGTCAGCGTTGGGCACGCTCATCGTCAGTTTGCTGTTGGGCACCGCTGTGCTAAGTCTGCTCGGCGGTATTGGCGCCGCGCTCACAGTGGGGCTCAAACGAGGTGGCGTGCTGATTTCCCTGTTAATTTTGCCGCTTTACCTGCCGGTACTAATTTTTGGCACTGCTGCCGTGCAGGCAGCGGTGACAGGTGCACCGTCAGGCCCGTATCTGGCCATTCTGGGAGCGATGTTGAGCTTGGCCATCGCGCTAGCGCCACTGGCGATTGCCGCGGGATTGAGGATTAGCATAGATGCCTGATAGTTTGTTCAAAACATACGCTCAGGTTTTGGATATTAGTTTGTTCCGCGCCCAGCGAACGGTATAATCCACGCCGTTATGTGGACCCTCTTTCATAAGCTTGGCTCGCCTCCCTGGTTGTACGCAATCGCAGGTGCCATTCTGCGCTGGCTTGTTCCCATCACCCTCGTTGCATTAGTCGGTGGGATGGTCTGGGGCGTGTTATTTACGGCGCCGGATTTCCGTCAGGGCAATAGCTACCGTATTATTTATATCCATGTGCCGGCAGCGGTTGTGGCACTGGCCGGCTACTATGTGATGGCAATTGCAGGCGCCATCAGCCTAATCTGGCGGATGAAGATGGCGGACGTAGTGATGAAAGCGGCCGCGCCGGTTGGAGCCGCCCTAACGTTCATCGCTTTGTTGACCGGGGCGATTTGGGGTAAACCAACGTGGGGCACTTGGTGGGTCTGGGACGCTCGGATCACCTCTATGTTAATTCTGCTATTTTTGTATCTGGGTGTTGTTGCATTGTATGAGGCTTTTGACAATAAGGAGGCCGCCGGTAAAGCCTGCGCTGTGCTTAGTTTGGTGGGGATGGTGAACATTCCTATTATCTACAAATCGGTGGACTGGTGGTACAGTCTGCATCAGCCCGCCTCCATTAAGTTTAGCGGCGAGTCCACTATAGACCCCAGCATGCTATATCCGCTGTTGCTGATGATTGCAGCGTTTTACGCGCTGTTTACCTGCTGCTTATTGATGAACATGCGCGCGGAATTACTGCAGCGTGAGTCACGCACCCAGTGGGTGAAAAAAATCGCAGGCAAAGAGGGCAGGCGCTGATGTATTTCGACAGTTTTCAGGCCCTGCTTACGATGAATGGACACGGCATCTATGTGTGGCCCGCCTACCTGATCACTATTGTGGTCATCATGGCAGTGCTTATTGCTCCGGTGCGGCGGCGCAATCGCTTGCTGGAGCAATTAGCGGCAGAACTTAGGCGCACTGAGAGTGCAACCGTTAGCGGTGTGAGAGGAGAACAGTAATGCATCCAGTGCGGAAACAAAGGCTGTATTTGGTGCTTTTTGTGGCGCTCTTCTCCAGCGTGGCAGTCGGTTTGGTGTCCTATGCCTTGCGCGGCAATATCAATTTATTTTACCCGCCAGCCGATGTTGCTTCGGGTAAGGCCCCAACGGATCAGTCTATTCGAGTCGGAGGCATGGTGGAGAAAGGCAGTGTACAACGCGCTGACGATAGTCTGGAGGTGAGCTTTATGTTGACGGACTATCAAGCATCGGTGCCCGTCGTTTACATCGGTATCCTGCCAGATCTCTTTGGCGAAGAGCAGGGTGCCGTTGCGTCCGGTGTACTGGATAGCGAAGGCGTGCTGCAGGCGACTGAAATTTTAGCCAAGCACGATGAAAATTATATGCCCCCTGAGGTTGCGTATGCATTGGAAAACTCCGGCTATGACAAAAAAGGTAAAACAAAATGATGCCTGAAATCGGGCACTTTGCCCTGATTATTGCGTTTTGTCTGACGCTAATGCTTGCCACTGTGCCTGCCTGGGGCGCTTGGCGTGGTAATGTGATCGCTATGGCACTGGCGCCGACACTCGCTATTGGCGTGTTGGTTTTTGTAGGAATTAGCTTTGGCTGTTTGGCCAGTGCATTTCTGCAGGACGATTTTTCGGTGGCGCTCGTTGCCTCCCACAGCAACAGTCTGTTGCCCCCAATCTACAAGTTTGCCGCGGTGTGGGGCAATCACGAGGGCTCTCTGATGCTGTGGGCGCTGATCCTTGCACTATGGACTGCGGCCGTGGCGCTATTTAGCCCGTCGTTACCGCTGCTAGTGTTGTCGCGAGTTTTGTCGGTTATGGGTGCTATTGGTGTTGGCTTTCTCTCTTTTTCTCTGGTGACGTCCAATCCCTTTGCCCGTCTCTTACCCGGCACCCCCGTCGACGGCGGCGACCTCAACCCACTGCTACAGGACCCCGGCCTGATTATACATCCGCCGCTGCTCTATATGGGCTACGTCGGGTTTTCTGTGGCTTTTGCTTTCGCTATCGCCGCGCTTCTTGGCGGCCGATTGGATGCATCCTGGGCGCGCTGGTCGAGGCCCTGGACCAACATTGCTTGGGGCTTTCTCAGTCTAGGCATTATGCTGGGAAGTTGGTGGGCATATTATGAGTTGGGCTGGGGTGGTTGGTGGTTCTGGGACCCAGTGGAGAATGCTTCATTCATGCCCTGGTTGGCAGGAACCGCGCTAATCCATTCGCTTGCAGCCACGGATAAACGCGGGCTGTTCAAAAGCTGGACCGTGTTACTGGCTATTTTTGCCTTTTCGCTGAGCCTACTGGGCACCTTTTTGGTCCGCTCCGGCGTGTTGACCTCAGTGCATGCGTTTGCCACTGATCCCGCGAGGGGAATGTTTATTCTGGTGTTCCTGGCACTAGTGGTAGGCGGCTCCTTAACGCTTTACGCGTTTCGGGCACCGGCAGTAAGTAGCAAGGTCACCTTCGCCTGGGTCTCCAGAGAGAGCCTTTTGCTGTGCAATAATGTCGTGTTTTTAGTGGCCACCCTGACGGTGTTATTTGGCACGCTCTTTCCGCTGATTGTGGATGGGCTGGGGATGGGTAAGGTTTCTGTCGGCCCGCCGTATTTTAATGCTGTTTTTGTACCCTTGATGGTCCTGCTGGTACCGTTCATGGGGATCGGTCCGGTTTCGCGCTGGAAAGGTGATGATGTTGCGCGCTGGCGTAGTGAGTTGATGATTCCTGCCGTGGTCGCGGTTGTGTGTGGGTTTACATTCCCACTGCTACATGCGCCTTACAATATTTGGGTTGCGTTGGCGGTACTGTTATCGTCTTGGTTGGTGCTGGGACTGTTGCAGGATGTCTGGCGCCGACTGCGCAATGCGTCCAGTCCAGCGCGCGGTTTGCAGCGATTGACGCCGGGCTACTGTGGCATGCTGATTGCGCACCTAGGATTCGCGATCTGTGTGACAGGGGTCGTTGCTACCAGTCAGTACTCTGTTGAACGCGATCTTAGAATGAGTCCGGGCGATACACAGGAACTCGCGGGTTATGAGTTTAAGTTTATTGAAGTCACGCAAGTGCGCGGGCCAAACTTTACGGCAGATGAAGCGCGGATAGAAGTGTCTCGTGACGACGTCATTGTGGCTAGCTTGTTGCCGCAGAAACGGCGCTACCTCGCCACCGGTTCCGTGATGACAGAAGCCGCTATTGACCCCGGTCTGTTTCGAGACCTCTATGTTGCGATGGGAGAGCCCATCGGCAATGATGGTGCCTGGGCGATGCGGCTGCATTACAAGCCTCTGGTGCGATGGATGTGGTTGGGCGCGATTTTCATGGCGGCAGGTGCTTTCACCTCGGTGTTGGACAAACGTTATCGACGCCAACGCCACGTTGTGCAATCGGGTAACAAGGCCGCGCTTCATGGGGCCTAGACTCAAGCTTTTTTTGCCGCTGATTCTGTTTGCGATGATGGCCATCACGTTATTCCGAGGCCTGAGCCTCGACCCTAGCGAGATGCCCTCAGCATTGATTGATCGACCCTTTCCCGCATTCAATTTGCCCCGTTTAGGCGGCCCCGGACTGCTATCTCAGGCGGACCTTGAAGGTCAGGTCTCGCTGTTAAATGTCTGGGCTACCTGGTGTGTTGCGTGTCGGGTGGAACACCCCTATTTGAAGCAGCTTGCGCAACGGGGCATTCCCCTGTTTGGCATTAACTATAAAGATAATGATGCTGACGCACAGCGTTGGTTGGATGAACTGGGAGACCCCTATCGGTTCAATATTGCCGATCATGAAGGGACGCTGGGCCTTGATCTGGGCGTCTACGGCGCGCCAGAGACCTACCTCGTTGATGCGACAGGTGTGATTCAATATCGCCACGTGGGCGTGGTAGACGAGAAGGTATGGAAGACGGTTCTCGAGCCTTTGTATCAGTCGCTGACAGTGGAGAGTGGCGCGCAATGAAGAGTGTCTGTTGGTTGTTTGCTGCCGCTCTGGTGGTATTCGTGGGCCCGGCTCTGGCGTTAGTTGAAACCTACGATTTCAGCGACCCTGAATTGGAAGTGCGCTATCAAAATCTGACGGAGGAATTGCGCTGTCCCAAGTGCCAGAACCAGAATATCGCGGATTCCAATGCACCTATTGCACAAGATTTGCGCAGGCTGTTACATCAGCAACTGGAAGAGGGGGATTCTGATGCTGAGATTCTTGATCATATGGTAGCGCGTTATGGAGAGTTCGTTCGCTATCGCCCCAGCTTTGGCGGCGTGTCTATAATCCTCTGGCTGGCCCCCGCACTGTTGTTGGTGGCGGCGTTTGGGGTGCTGTTGCTTACGCTGCGTTCGAAGTCAAGGGCGGCCACTGCCGGGGTCGCCTCATTGAGCGTCGAGGAGCAGGCGCGACTGCAGTCGTTGTTGAATAAAGCGGAGCAGGATTCTTGACAACTTTTGTTTTGGCATGTGCGGGTTTGGTGCTTCTCAGTGGCGTTTTTTATCTCTTTCCTCGTGCGCGATCCGGGAGTACCGAAGCGGATCTGGATAGCGCCAATCTCGAATGGTTCCGATTGCGGCGGCTGGAGTTAGCGGCTGAGGGCAATGACGCGCTGGACGAAGACGCGCGCCTGCGTCTACTTGAAGATGAGCATCTTCGCGCCCCCACCAAAGTGACGTCAGCGCAGTCTTTTCCGGTATGGGTATTTCTGCCGTTAGTGGCGCTGCTGGCCAGTGTGTTGTATTACATGCTCGGTGCCGCTCAGGATGTTGAGATTGCGGGGCGCTTGCAAAACCTGCAGGAGGACATGACGCCCGAGGAGAAGATCAGTCTCATCGCGGAGGTTGAGGCGCGCTCGTTACAGCGTCCGGAGAATCTTCACTATGTCTCGCTGTTGGGCCGCTATTACATGGGCCAGGAAGATTACACGCGGGCGGCAGAATTTTACACTGCGCTGGTGCAGGCGGTGCCAGAAGATGCGCAGGCTCTGGCATATGCTGCGCAGGCTGAATATCTCGCCGCTGGCCGCACATTGAACGGACCTGCCCGACTGTGGGCAGAGCAGGCGCTTGCTGCAGACCCGCAACAGCGCACCGCACTGGGTCTGCTGGGCATGGCCGCCTTCGATGCGCAGCAGTATGACGTTTCAATTGCTTACTGGACTCGCTTGCTGGCGCTGGAGTCACCGAACTCTGGTGGTCAACAGATGATCGAACAAATGCTGCAAGCCTCGCGCCAACAACTTGCCGCGTTAGCCCCCGAGGGCAGTACGCCCACTGTTGTGGCACCTGCAGCACCTGCAGTGGTGTCTGGTGCCGGCGTTACGGTAAGTGTCTCTGTTCCGGCGGGTGCCACTATCGACCCGGCAGATACGGTGTTTATTTTGGCGCGCAATGCAGACTCGCAAAGCCGCATGCCGATCGCTGTTCAACGGTTGACGGGCGCACAACTGCCGGTGACTTTACGCCTTGATGACAGCAACTCCATGGCGGGCCAGAAACTCTCTGCAGCCTCGTCGGTCATTGTCGCGGTGCAGGTATCTCCCGATGGCCGTCCCGGGGAGGCAAATGCCCGTTGGCTTGGACAGGCAGGGCCGCTGGCTCCCAGTGTTGATGATACGCCAGTGTCTATCGTGTTGGTGTCGACCACACCCTAAGTCGCACTGCCTGTGCACAGGCCTTTGGCGTCTTTGCCTGCGCCAAAAAACGATTTTTTGCATTTCTCCTGTACAGGCATAGTGTTGTTCAATGAAAGTATATACACTATATGTTGTGTTGCGTTGCCGAACAAATTCCATATAAAATTCGGTATAAACCTATAAAAAACAGTATGTTAAATAGGCTGCTTAAGGCGATATGAGACTAAAGTCTATCAAGCTCGCGGGGTTCAAGTCCTTCGTCGACCCCACTACGGTGAATTTCCCAAGCAATATGTGTGCTGTCGTGGGCCCCAATGGCTGCGGTAAATCCAATATTATTGATGCCGTACGCTGGGTTATGGGAGAGAGTTCCGCCAAAAATCTGCGTGGCGAGTCCATGGCCGATGTGATTTTTAACGGTTCGGTTAATCGTCAGCCAGTGGGGCAGGCGATAATTGAACTGGTGTTTGATAATAGCGAAGGTCGGGTCGGCGGTGAATACGCCAGTTACGCCGAGATATCGACTCGTCGACTCGTCACTCGTGAGGGGCAATCGGAATACTTCCTCAACGGCACTCGTTGTCGGCGGCGGGATATCACTGATATATTTTTAGGGACGGGACTGGGGCCGAGAAGTTACGCCATCATTGAACAGGGGATGATCAGTCGCCTGATAGAATCTAAGCCGGAAGAGTTGCGGGTTTTTATCGAAGAAGCAGCTGGCATCTCTAAGTACAAAGAGCGGCGCAAAGAGACAGAGAGCCGAATGCGGCGCACGCACGAAAACCTTGAGCGCCTTACAGATATCCGTGATGAGTTGGAGCGGCAACTGCAGAATTTGCAGCGCCAGGCACTGGCGGCAGAGAAATACACTCAGTTCAAAGCAGAAGAGCGCACCTTTAAGGCGCAGTTGCTGGCGCTGCAATGCCAAGCTCTGGATGTTCAGATTAAAGGCGCCACTCAGTCTGTCGGTGAATGGGAGGTGAAACTGGAGTCAATCCATACAGAACATCAGCATGTGGATACGGCTATAGAACAGTACAGGGTAGATCATACGGATCGCACTGACGCCTTTAATGGGGTGCAGGCCACTTACTATCAACTGGGCTCCGAAGTAGCGCGCATTGAGCAGACCATTAAGCATCAGGAGGAGCGGGGCCAGCAGCTGAGTGATGATCTACAGCAGACTGTCGCCAATCTTTTAGAGTCAGAGAGTCATCTAGGCGATGATCGAGTCAAACTGGCTGACTGGGACAGCGAAATGCTTGTGTTGAGCCCAAACAGAGAGTTACTGCAGGCTCTCGAAGAGGCATCAGCGCAAGCGCTTGTAGAGGCAGAAGAAGCGATGCATAGCTGGCAGCATCAATGGGATGAATTTAACCAGCATGCGGCTGGACCGCGCCAGCAGGCTGAAGTCCAGCAGTCTCGCATTGTGCATGTAGAGCAGGTGTTGCAGCGTTTGCAGGAGAGAACCGAACAGCTGCACGAAGAAAGAAAGGGTCTTGCGATAGGTCCGGCAGATGCTGAAGTACAAAGCTTGTCAGAACAGTTAGCCGAGATCGAGCTGGCCATGGCCGAGCACGAGCAGCGTAGTGAGTCCTTGGTCGACACAGTCGCAGCCACGAGGGACAACCGCACCCAACTGTCATCTGAACTCAATCAGGTGCGGTCGGGGCTGCAGCAAATGCGCGGTCGTCGAGCGTCATTGGAAGCCCTGCAGCAGGCTGCAATGGAAGACGGTAGCGAGGGTGTTGGGGAGTGGCTGCAGGCGCGGCAACTGACGGACTCGTCACGACTGCTGGAATTGATGCAGGTCGATGACGGCTGGCAGATGGCGGTTGAAACGGTACTTGGCGATTATTTGCAGGCGGTTTGTGTCGAGGATATCGGCAAGCTCGGGGACTATCTGGACAATCTGGAGCAAGGTAGATTAGTGCTGGTGGAGTCTGGTGCTGGTGAGGCCCCTGCAGCGGGATATCTGGCATCGAAAGTTCACAGTGGGGGTCGTGCAGATCCCTTTTTGGCCGGTGTGCGTGCGGCAGATGATTTGGGTCAGGCGATGCAGCAGCGGGCGTCGTTAGCTGCGCACGAATCGATTATTACGCGTGACGGCATCTGGGTGGGTCCTAACTGGCTGCGGGTTGCACGTTTGTCCAATGGTGACGGTGGCGTTATTCGGCGGCGTGAGGAGCTGGACGCATTGATAACGAAGCTCGAGGCAGAGCAGCAGCATGAGGCACAGCTAACGCGTAATTTGCAGGACACTGAAGACGCGTTGAAGAACTTTGAGGAAGAGCGGCTGGCGGAGCAGCATGCAATGCAGGCAACGACACGCCAGCAATCAGAGATTAGTGCCCTTGTATCCGCCAATCAGGCGAAGGCTGAGCAGATCAAACTGCGCAGTGAACGGGTTAATGCCGAGATCGAAGAAGCCAAAAAACAGTTCCTTAGCGAGCAGGAAGCCGTTGCTGAGGCCAGGCGAGTATTGGCTGAGGCCATTGAATGCATAGAGGCGGATTCACAGCAGCGCGAGGCGTTACTGTCCACTCGAGATCAGACCCGCTCAACGCTTGACACCGCACGACAGAAAGCGCGTCAGGATAAAGATGGTGCCCATCAGGTAGCCATGCGCTATCAGTCTCTGTCGACACAGCTGAAGGCTATGCGCGAATCGATCGAACGCACAGACGGTCAGGTGGCGCAATTGCATGAACGTCAGGACAGTCTTGCGCTGACGTTAAGCGAGACTGAGAGTCCACTAGAGGCATTGCGCATTGATCTCGAACAGCAATTAGAGTTGAGGCTGCTGGCCGAGGCTGAGTTGACTGCTGCACGCCAGCTGGTGGCCGAAATGGAACACCAGTTGCGTCAGGCGGAGCAACAGCGTGCGGCCATCGAGCAGCGCGCAGAAACAGTGCGCGGTGATCTGGAGCGACAGCGCATAGCGAGCCAGACCTTGCAGGTCGAGCGAAACAGTATTAATAAGCAGTTGGTAGAAAGTCAGTACGAGGTTGAAGAGGTGTTAAGCACTATGCCTGATGGCGCCAATGAGCCCGAATGGCAGCGCTCTCTAGAGCAAGTAGCGAATCGTATTGCTCGTCTTGGCCCGATTAATCTCGCCGCTATCGATGAATATAATTTGCAGTCGGAGCGCAAGAACTATCTTGATGCTCAAAATGAAGATTTGATATCGGCACTGGACACTCTCGAGTCAGCGATTCGCAAGATCGACAAGGAAACGCGCAACCGCTTCCGTGAGACTTTCGAAAAAGTTAACACTGGCTTGCAGGAATTATTTCCGCGGGTCTTTGGCGGCGGGAGCGCTTACCTGGAAATGACAGGCGATGATTTGCTCGACACCGGAATTTCTATCATGGCTAGACCGCCGGGCAAAAAGAATGCGACTATCCATTTGTTATCCGGAGGAGAGAAGGCATTGACCGCCATCGCGTTGGTATTTTCCATCTTTCAGTTGAACCCCGCGCCTTTTTGTATTCTGGATGAGGTCGACGCACCGCTGGATGATGCGAATACCGGACGCTATGCCCGTCTGGTAAAAGAGATGTCAGAGAAGGTGCAATTTATTTTTATCACCCACAATAAAATTTCCATGGAGTTCGCCGATCAATTGATGGGTGTGACAATGCATGAGCCCGGGGTTTCGAGGCTGGTGTCGGTCGATGTGGAAGCAGCAGCGGCCTTGGCGGCCAGCTGATTCGGTAGACAAATAGGACGGAAATAGGAGCGATGGACTTAACAATACGTGACTGGATGGTAGTTGTCGGTGTTCTGCTAATAGTGGCTGTATTGTTAGACGCTTGGCGGCGGATTCGTCGGGATAGGTCTGCTGAGGTCAAAATGAAGTTGGCAGACAGCGAAGAGCTGTCGGTTGCACCCGAGCAAGATTTTTCAATGTTCGGTGAGTTGCCAAATGGTGGCGCCAGGGTGGTGGACAGGAGCGATATCCTGCGGGCTACGGGCTATGAGGTAGGGACGGACACGTCGTCGCCCACAGAGCATGACGAACTGGTTGCCGGCATGACGTCCACGGCTCCTGACGGTGACATCGAAGATATCGACTGGCTAGATGGATTGGGGTCGGAAGACGGGCCATCAGAGGTTGTCAAGGCGCAGCCTGCTCCTAGCGCACTCGTCAGCCGGGAAGAACCTGAAGTGTTTATGTTCAACGTGGTGGCCCGCAGTAAGCAGGGCTTCCATGGCGGCGATATACTAGACATCCTACTGGCCTGTGATCTACGTTTCGGCGATATGGGATTTTTCCATCGTCATGAACTTGAGGCTGGGCGTGGTGCGGTTCAATTCAGCGTGACTAACATGATGCAGCCTGGCGTGTTTGATATTGATAATATGGCCGATATGGCGACGCCCGGTCTGGTGTTTTTCCTCACTCTGCCGGGGCCGGACGATATGATGCAGGCTTTTGATTATATGCTGGAGACTGCGAAAACGGTCGCACGCAATCTTGATGCTGATGTTCTAGACGAATCCCGCAGTGTAGTGAGCAAGCAGACGATAGAGCATAGTCGACAAAAAGTTCGTGACCTAGAACTGCGTTTGCTGGCCAAGGCCCACTGAATTCTCTTATGCCAGTGGCGGACCTTTTGCAGGAACTCGAATCCCTACTAGAAAAGCTTGATACCTGGAATCACCAGTACTACGTCTTGGACCAGCCTACGGTGCCCGACGCCGAGTACGACCGCGCTATGCAGCGTCTAGTCGCCTTAGAAACGCAACACCCGCAATGGCTGCGAACTGATTCCCCCTCCCAGCGTGTGGGCGGAAAACCTCTCGCTCAATTTGGGCAGGTCACACACGATGTCCCTATGCTGTCCCTAGACAATGCATTCAATGATCAGGACATGCAGAATTTTAACCGGCGATTGTTAGATCGACTCGCAGAAATTTCGGGGCCTTTGGAGTTTGCGTGTGAGCCGAAACTTGACGGAATAGCGGTTAGTTTACTCTACCGTGGAGGCGTATTGCAGCGCGGTGCAACCCGTGGTGATGGTGCAACCGGTGAAGATATCACACAAAATGTTCGCACCATTCGTTCTATTCCTCTGCGCTTGCGTGGAACCGGTTATCCTGACGTGCTCGAAGTGCGTGGCGAAATTTATATGCCCAAAGCGGGCTTCGAACAGCTCAATAACCGAGCACGCGAACGCGGCGAAAAGCTCTTTGTAAACCCGCGCAATGCCGCTGCTGGAAGCCTTCGACAACTGGATCCTCGTATTACGGCGGAGCGTCCGCTGGAAATGTGTTGCTACAGCGTTGGGTTGGTGGAAGGTGGTAGTTTGCCAGACCGGCAAGCACGCGTGTTAGAGCGTTTGCAGGATTGGGGGTTCAGGATTAATTCGCAGTCCGCTGTAGTGCGCGGGGTTGAGGCTTGCAATGATTATTATCAGTCGCTGTCTGAGCGACGAGGCAGCCTTCCTTACGATATCGATGGAATCGTATTCAAGGTTAATGAATTTCAACTGCAAGAGCAATTGGGTTTTGTCTCACGCGCACCTCGCTGGGCTATTGCGCGCAAGTTTCCGGCGCAGGAGGAGATGACCCGGTTATTGGATGTGGAGTTTCAGGTGGGGCGCACTGGCGTGATTACACCGGTGGCGAGATTGGAGCCTGTATTTGTCGGCGGTGTTACCGTCAGTAATGCCACTTTGCACAACCGCGATGAAGTCGATCGCCTCGATGTGAGACTAGGGGATACGGTGATAGTGCGCCGGGCGGGCGATGTTATTCCGCAGGTGGTTTCTGTCGTGTTAGAGCATCGCTTGCCCAGCTTTCGGCGCGTCACGTTTCCACAGCAATGTCCTGTGTGTCAATCTGCGGTAGAACGCGAAGAGGGTGAAGCTGCCTTGCGTTGTATGGGTGGCCTGGTCTGTGCAGCGCAGCAGAAAGCCGCCATAAAACATTTTGCATCGCGCCGGGCGCTAAATGTAGAAGGACTTGGCGACAAGCTCGTTGAGCAGCTGGTAGATGAAGGTTTGGTGGGTAATGTTGCCGAACTTTATACCCTGTCGAAAGCGCATTTACTGGAACTCGATCGTATGGGCGAAAAGTCAGCGGACAATTTATTGGCGGCATTGCAGGACAGTAAACTGACTACTTTGCCGCGTTTTATTTTTGCGTTGGGAATTCGTGAGGTGGGTGAAGCGACGGCCCTTAGTTTGGCGCGCCATTTCGGAAGTTGGCCGGTACTTTCGGCTGCCTCGGAGCGGCAGCTTCTCGAAGTCGATGACGTGGGCCCCATTGTGGCAGATCACCTGCGCCAGTTCTTCGATTCACTGTCCAGTCTAGAAGTGGTCAGATTGTTATGCGATGCCGGAGTGAGCTGGCTTGATATTGAATGCTTGCCACAGCAGAATCAGCCACTTGTGGGCCAAACATGGGTTGTCACTGGGAAACTGGAGACACTGGGGCGCGATGATGCCAAGGCCCATTTGCAGGCGCTGGGTGCAAAGGTTGCTGGCACTGTTTCCATTAAAACAACGTGCGTTGTTGCAGGGCCGGGCGCGGGTTCGAAACTCGCGAAAGCGGAAGCGTTGGGCGTAGAGGTTGTTGACGAGCAATCGTTTCTTGCCCTTCTTTTGGCACAGGGTATTAAAGTTTGAGTCGCGCGCTGCAATGGGTTGCCGTGTTGGTGCTGCTGGTGAGTGTGAGCGCGTGTTCAACCAGTGCTCCCCGCGACATCAATAATATTTGCGCTATCTTTCGTGAGAAAGATGACTGGTATGACGCTGCCGCAGATTCGAGGGACGAGTGGGGCAGCGCGATCCCTGTGATGATGGCGATTATCTATCAGGAATCACGATTTCAAGATGATGCGCAGCCTCCGCGCAAGAAAATCTTTGGTGTCATACCCGGATTTAGGCCGTCCAGTGCCTATGGCTACAGTCAGGCAAAAACGGAGACATGGGATGACTATAAACGCGATGGAGGGGGCTTTGGAGCAGACCGCGATGATTTTTCTGACGCCATTGATTTCGTCGGTTGGTATAACCAAAAGTCCCTACAGCGTAACGGGATATCGCTGACTAATACGTATGCACTTTATCTGGCCTACCATGAGGGCCATGGTGGCTACAGGCGTGGGACCTATCTTAAAAAGCAATGGTTGATGAATGTAGCGCGTAAGGTCGATGCCAAGGCCAATAGCTACCAGGCGCAGTTGCTGGGTTGCCAAGAAGAGCTAAACAGTGGTGGCTTGTTCGGTTGGTTTTAGAAAATCGCGGTTCAGACTAGTTTAAGATGAAACACTAAGGTAAGAAATAATCCCTAAGTGTCGGAAAAGTAACATTATTCCCAACCCCGTATCAATGAAACAGGACTTGACATGTGACACACTACTAGTGCGTTAAGGGCGGTTTAATGTGCGATGCATGAGCCGCGACCCGATACCGCCATGTTAATAATGAGCAGCTCCAGTGAAACCAACTGATATCAAGAACCCTGAATATTTTCACAAGGTGGTGGATTGCCAGCACGCCTGTCCGGCCCATACGCCAGTGCCTGAGTACATTCGTTTGATCGCTGCCGAGCGTTACACCGATGCCTATATGGTCAATTGGCACTCCAATGTGTTTCCCGGGATTTTGGGGCGCACCTGTGATCGTCCCTGCGAGCCGGCTTGTCGTCGTGTCCGAGTGGAAGAAGAACCTGTAGCGATCTGTCGTCTGAAACGTGTGGCTGCGGATAACAAAGACGATATTACTGATCGGCTACCCATTATCCCCAGTAAGAAGAATGGCAAGCGTATTGCACTTATCGGTGCCGGTCCTGCATCACTCACAGTGGCTCGCGATCTTGCGCCGCTTGGGTATAGCATTGATATATATGATAACCAGTTTGCCGGTGGCGGCATGATGCGCAGTCAGATTCCAACTTTCCGCCTGCCGGTAGACGTATTAGACGAGGAAGTAAACTACATTATCAATATGGGCGTGACCACGACATTCAATATCGAAGTGGACAGTCTCAAGGAAATATTGAGCAAGAGTTACGATGCGGTATTTGTGGGTACCGGAGCCCCAAGAGGCAAAGGTCTGAACTTGCCGGGTCTTGAGGATGCCATGTCAAATGTCTATTTGGGCATCGACTGGCTGTCCAGCGTCGCATTTGAGCACACGCGGAGTATTGGTAAGCGTGTTCTGGTTCTTGGTGGCGGCAATACTGCAATGGACTGCTGCAGGACGTCTCGGCGAATGGGTGGAGAGGATGTGAGGGTGGTAGTGCGTAGCCCCTTCGAGGATATGAAGGCCTCTCCGTGGGAGAAAGCAGATGCAGCCCACGAGGGCATCCCTATCTTCAACAACCATGTGCCTCGAGAGTTTGTGGTAGAGGAAGGTAAACTCAAGGGCATGAACTTTGAGAAGGTTGAGGCCAAGTACGACAAAGAGGGTAATCGTACATTGATACCTATTAAGGATGGCCTGGTCTTCATGGAAGCAGATGACGTGTTGATGGCGATCGGACAGGAAAATTCCTTTCCCTGGATAGAGCGGGACCTCGGTATTGAGTTCGACCAATGGGATATGCCGTTAGTAGACAAGGCGACATTCCAGTCCACTAACAAAAAGGTATTCTTTGGTGGCGATTCTGCCTTTGGACCAGAAAATATTATTACTGCCGTTGCGCACGGGCATCAGGCTGCCGTTAGTATTGATTTGTTTTGCCGCGGCGAAGATGTGGCCAAAAGACCGCCACCCCATGTCACCTTGGCCAGTCAGAAAATGGGTGTGCACGAATGGAGTTACGACAATGCCGTGGAAAACGACCAGCGTTATATTGTGCCGCTGGCGCCTTTGCAAAAGACGCTGAAAGACCGCAAAGTTGAGGTCGAACTGGGGTTTGATATTGCCACGGGTTTTAAGGAAGCAGAACGCTGTCTGAATTGTGATGTACAGACTGTATTTGATGAGTTGCGTTGCATTGAGTGCGACGCCTGTATCGACATCTGTCCAACCGATTGCATTAGCTTTACTACCAATGGTTCAGAAGACGACTTGCGTGGTCGTCTCGAAGCGCCAGCTCCTGAGCTGACCCAGGATCTTTATATTTCTGCCGACCTGCCGACCATGCGGGTGATGGTGAAGGACGAGAACGTTTGTCTGCACTGTGGCTTATGTGCAGAACGCTGCCCAACTACCGCCTGGGACATGCAAAAGTTTCTCTATAATGTTAGTCAGGCGGGCCAGTAGCAATGAGGCGTATTGAATCGGTCAATGACTTCGTGATCAAGTTTGCCAATGTTAACGGCACAGGCTCCGCCAGCGCCAACAATCTGTTTGCCAAGGCCCTGTTTCGGATGGGCATACCGGTGTCTCCCAAAAACATCTTTCCCTCAAACATTCAGGGCTTACCGACATGGTACGAGGTGCGGGTCAACGATAAGGGCTATCTCGGTCGCAGAGGCGGTATTGATATCGCGCTTTCTGTGAATCCTCAGAGCATGGCGCAGGATATCCGGGAGGTTTTACCCGGGGGTTATTTTATCTACGACGACACCAAACCGCTTGATCTGCGTCTTTGGCGCGACGACATCACTATTGTCGGTTTGCCTCTTAGCCGCCTCTGCAATGAAAATTACGACGATCCACGGCAGCGACAATTATTCAAGAATGTCATTTATGTCGGTGCACTGGCTGCGTTGCTTGATATTGACTTTAAGGTGCTGACGGGTCTTCTTGAGGATCAGTTTAAAGGTAAAAAGAACTTGGTGCTGCCGAATACTCATGCTCTGGAGCTGGGGTATCACTACGCTCAGGCCAACATTGCGTGTCCGCTTGGCATACGTGTGGAAAAGAGCGATAAGGTTGGCGACAAGATTCTTCTCGATGGTAATACGGCTTTGGGTCTCGGCGCCCTTTATGGTGGCGCCACAGTGGCAGCGTGGTACCCAATAACGCCGTCTACTTCTGTTGTCGACGCGTTTGAGAAATATGCCAAGCGGGTGAGAATTGACCCGGGTACTGGCAGACGCAATTATGCGATCGTGCAGGCTGAGGATGAGCTGTCGGCTATTGGCATGGTCATTGGCGCAAGTTGGAATGGTGCGCGTTCCTTTACCGCGACTTCGGGCCCCGGTATTTCGCTAATGAGTGAGTTCTTGGGCCTAGCCTATTTTGCCGAAATACCGACAGTATTATTTAATGTTCAGCGGGCGGGTCCGTCCACTGGAATGCCGACACGCACCCAGCAGTCGGACATTTTGGCTTGCGCCTATGCCTCACACGGCGACACCAAGCAGGTTCTACTATTTCCCTCAACGCCCAAGGAGTGTTTCGACTTTGGTGCATTGTCGTTTGACCTGGCAGAACGTCTGCAAACGCCCATTATCCTGATGACGGATTTGGATCTTGGTATGAACGATAATATGTCAGAACCCCTGGCCTGGGATGATGCGAGAAAATATGATCGTGGCAAGGTGATGACTGCCCAACAGTTGGAAGACGGCATGGAGTTTGGTCGCTATCTGGACGTTGATGGGGATGCTATCTGCTACCGTACGTATCCCGGCACCCACCCCACTAAAGGCGCTTTTTTTACCCGAGGTACCTCTCGCAACGAATATGCCGTCTATACCGAAAAGGGCGAAGAGTACGAGGCGAATATGTTACGCCTGTTGCGCAAGTGGGATACGATTAATGAGCATGTCCCCGCACCAATTACGGTCGATTGTGGCAGGCAAACTGATACCGCTGTGCTGTATTTTGGTACCAGTGAAGAGTCCAGCTTAGAAGCACTCGACTATTTGGCAGCCGAAGGTATCTACCTGAATGCCATGCGAGTGAGAGCTTTTCCGTTCAACTATGAAGTTCAAGAGTACATTGAGCGGCACAAAGAAGTTTTTGTGGTCGAGCAGAACCGGGACGCCCAGTTGCGCACATTGTTGATGGCTGAATTCGAGTTTGGGCCTGACAAATTGAAGTCCGTACTGTGTTTTGACGGTACGCCGATTAGTGCGCGTAATATAGGCAAGCAGATCAAGAAGCACCTTAAAGGCGACAATGTTTTGCCTCTACATCGCAATGTTAATTTGGTTCGTGCGGGAGAATCTCTATGAGTTACCAGGTACCTAAATTTCGCCATCCAGATTTGCCGCTGAATGATTTGGGTTATACCAAAGCTGATTATGAAGGCACTATCTCCACGCTTTGCGCAGGGTGTGGCCATGACTCTATTAGCGGGTCCATTGTAAGAGCCTGCCATGAACTCTCCATTGAGCCGCACAAAATAGCAAAGCTGTCGGGTATCGGATGCTCGTCCAAGACGCCAGCTTACTTCTTGGGAAAATCACATGGCTTTAACTCCGTCCACGGCCGTATGCCGTCAGTGGTAACGGGCGCAGCTTTGGCTAACCGAGATCTTGTGTATCTGGGTGTATCCGGGGATGGTGATACAGCTTCCATCGGCATGGGACAATTTGCCCATGTGGCGAGGCGCAACCTCAATATGGTCTACATTGTGATGAATAATGGCTGCTATGGCCTGACCAAGGGGCAGGATTCAGCGACGGCCGATAGGGGTTCTGCCAGCAAAAAAGGTGACCCCAATATCTACAGCGCTATTGATTTGTGCGGTACCGCCCTGCAAATGGGTGCGACCTTTGTCGCGCGCAGTTTTTCTGGCGACAAGGAGCAACTTTTGCCATTAATTAAGGCCGCCATGTCGCACCGAGGCTTTGCTTTCATCGACATCATCTCACCTTGTGTGACCTTTAATAATAACCAGCAGTCGACAAAAAGCTACGAGTTTGTGCGTGAGCATTCTGAGGCTACTGGAACCATTGATTTTGTGCCGATGCATAAAGAAATTACTGCTAAATACCAGCCTGGTTCTAGTCATGAAGTTACCATGCATGACGGTTCTTCGGTGCGCCTTTATAAAGCCGACGACTCGCTCAACCCCTTCGATCGACGTTCGGCGATCACCGCGTTAGAAGACCATCGCTATTCAGGCAGTATTCTTACGGGCCTTATGTATATTAATGAGGATTCTCGTGACCTGCACGAAGTTCTAGAGACCTCACAGAAGCCATTGAACCAACTCGACGAAACAGATTTGTGCCCTGGAAATAAAATGCTGATGAATATTAACGCCAGTCTGCGCTAGGGCTGGCTCTATATTGTAGGCATAAGACAGCTTTTTATGCATATTTTGTTGCGATACCGGGTATTGTCAACTAATTGTCACAATTACATCATTTAATTACGCTCAGACTTTATAGAGAGGGTATTTAAGGCGATGAGCACACAAACACTGTTGATTGTCGATGACGAGTCCGCAATTCGAGACATGTTGCGTATGGCGCTGGAGGCAGCCGATTTCCGGTGTATCGAAGCCGAAGACATACAAGAAGCTTACAGGCTTGTTGTTGATGAGCGTCCCTCGTTAGTGCTTTTGGACTGGATGTTGCCTGGCGGTAGTGGTCTGGAGCTAATGCGCCGGCTCAAGCGAGAGGATCTCACCCGGACAATGCCGATCATCATGCTCACCGCCAAGACCGCGGAAGATAATGTCATACAGGGGCTGGAGGTTGGCGCTGACGACTATATTAGCAAGCCTTTCGCGCCGCGAGAATTGATAGCTCGAATCAGGGCGCTGTTACGACGGGCCAGCGGTGCCGGAGAGGGAGAAAAAATTCAATTCGCTGAGTTGCTGTTGGACGGTGGGAGCAAACGTGTATTTATCAAGGGGCAGCCACTGGTCATCGGGGCAACCGAGTTTAAACTGTTACAGTTCTTTATGCTGAATCCAGAACGGGCCTATTCACGCAGTCAACTACTCGATCAGGTGTGGGGCGCCAACGTCTATGTGGAGGAGCGCACGGTTGATGTGCACATACGACGACTTCGCGTGGCCCTGCAAGTTCCGCAGGGCGATAACAGCAACATGATCCAGACTGTGCGAGGGACCGGGTATCGCTTTTCAGCACAAGATTATTCGTAGTGGAGGTCTATAACACAGTATGACTTGGTTTGCCGCTACGAGCAGAACGCTATTACTGATCATAGTCTCGGCCTGCGTGGGCGCTCTTTACGGGTACCCGCAAGAGGCTGTCATTCTGGTTCTGTTTGGAATTTCCGGCTTCTCGTTTTATCAGATACGACGTGTACAATTGTGGTTACAGACGCCTGAAAAGATGCCACCCGATGCTTATGGCGCGTGGGGAGACATTCTCTCCCGTATGTACTTCCTTCAGCGGGGTAGTCTAGAAGCGCAGGCTCAACTGCAGGATACAGTGGAGTACCTGCAGGACTCATTTGCAGCGATGCGAGACGGCGTTGTGATGGTAGACGCCAATGGTTGCATCAAATGGTTAAACCGTTCTTTAGAACCTTTGTTGGGTTTGCGTTGTCCAGAGGATACAGGACAACCGCTCACTAACCTGGTGCGAGCCCCCGAGTTTAATCGCTATTTTCTGGCCATGGACTATTCAACCCCCTTACAATATTTGGCAATTGGGGGTGAAAAGCCATTATATCTGCGTGTAGAAGTCACACCCTTTGGTAAAGCAGAGCGTCTTCTGTTTGTTCGAGATGTGAGTAGTGCTGTGCTTATGGAGAAGATGCGCCGCGAATTTGTTGCAAATGTGTCACATGAATTGCGTACTCCGCTGACGGTGATCAGTGGCTACTTGGGTACACTTTTAATGGACACTAAAGCGTTTCCAGAGCGTTATGTGAAAGCCCTTACACAAATGGGGCAACACGCAAAGCGGATGGAGAACTTACTGAAGGATCTACTGTGGTTGTCCCGGATTGAAAGTGAACAGTACAATAGTGAGCACGACACGATAGATGTCCGAGGCTTATTCCATGAGCTGCGAGATGACTTGGCAGAATCCCACCCCAATTCGGTCCTTGTGCTAGAGATTTCGACCGATAAAACAATTTGTGGTAATTACCCGCAGCTGTATAGCGCAGTTTCGAATTTGGCGATTAACGCTATTAAGTACAGCCCTGAAGGTAATCCTGTGACTCTAAGTTGGACCTTGCAGGGAGACGACTTGTGTATTCGGGTTCGTGATCGAGGCCTTGGTATAGATTCATCTCATATTCCCCGGCTAACGGAGCGTTTTTATCGGGTAGATGACAGTCGAAACTCCGCAACAGGTGGTACAGGCCTGGGGCTTGCGATAGTTAAGCACGTCGCAGCAGCGAACGATGGTCAGTTAAAGATTGAGAGTAAGTTGGGTGAAGGCAGCACATTTACGCTAATATTTCCAGCAAGAGGCTAATGTCATGTTGAAACAAGAAGGTTATGGGCAGCATATTTCTGGTCAGTTTAATACAGAGTTGGAATCTCTTCGTAACCAGCTGTTGGCGATGGGTGGACAAGTTGAGCAGCAGCTGACGACGGCTCTAGATGCCCTCATGAAATTGGATAGTGGTGTCGCCGAGTCGATAGTCCGTAACGATGCCGAAATTAATCAGATGGAAATGACAATAGACGATGAGTGCGCAACCATCATCGCGAGGCGGCAGCCGACGGCAAGCGATCTTCGACTTGTGATCACAATTATTAAGGTAAATAGAGATTTAGAGCGTATCGGAGATGAGGCGGCGAAAGTGGCTAGACAGGCGGTGCAGCTGTCAGAGGGCGGGATGTCACCCAGTAGCTTCGTTGAGATCCGGCACATCGGTGCTCTCGTGGGGGTCCTGTTGAGGCAGTCGCTGGATGCTTTTGCGCGTTTGGATGTCACTAAAGCGATAGAAGTGGTCAGGGGAGATGCGGAAGTCGATAAGGAATATGGCAGCGCCATGCGCAGTCTGGTCACTTTTATGGTGGAAGACCCTCGAAATATTGGCGCAATTCTCAACGAGATGTGGGCCTTGCGCAGTCTCGAGCGGATAGGAGACCACGCCTGCAATATCGCTGAGCACGTGGTTTATTTGGTCAAGGGCCTAGATATCAGGCACGGCCGCTTGAGTGAACTCGGTGAAGAGGCGTTGGATATTTAGCTACCGCGATATTACAGGGATAAGGCGTTATTAGAGAGAATCTCAGTCACTGTCACAGTAATGTAACGTGGCGAACCTAGACTGAGTCTGTTGCTTCGAGAGCACACATTGCGATATCACTTATTATGAGGGAGCTTTAAGTCCATGAAAAATTGTCTGATCGGAGCAGTTGTGGCGTTCGCCACGTTCGGTAGCATTCATTCAGTGCAGGCGGCGAGTCGCGATAGCGTCAGTATTGTAGGGTCATCCACTGTCTATCCCTTTGCTACGGTGGTGGCTGAACGGTTTGGTCGTTCTACAAATTTCAAAACTCCCACAATCGAATCGACAGGCACCGGAGGTGGCCTTAAACTCTTTTGCAGTGGACTTGGTGCCAACACACCGGACATCACTAATGCCTCTCGTCGCATCAAAATGAGTGAGTATGACAACTGCCAGAGCAATGGCGTGACTGACATTGTTGAAGTGTTGGTTGGTTACGATGGCATCGCTATCGCTAGCTCCACTGAGTCGGCACAGCTCGAGATTAGTCTCAACGATGTCTATCTTGCTCTGGCCAAGGATGTACCGGATGCTGACGGCAAGCTTGTCGCAAATCCGAACATCACATGGAAAGATGTGAATCCACTCTTGCCACCCACGAAGATTGAAGTGCTCGGGCCACCGCCCACGTCTGGTACTAGAGATGCTTTTGTGGAGCTCGCGATGGCCGGCGGCGCCAAGGGTGTTCCCGACTTGAAGGAACTGTCTGGGCTAGGTGCGGACCAGGTTGATGAAATCAAGGCAATGATGGTGAAACTAGGTGTGCCATTAGGGGTCTACGATGCATTGGCAGAGCGAAAAGGCGAGGCACCTAAAGGTAAAGATGTATTTACCACGTTGGCGTACGCGATCCGTGAGGATGGGGCTTTTATTGAGGCGGGTGAAAACGATAATTTGATCGTACAGAAATTGCAGGCCAACCCCGATGCAGTCGGTATATTCGGCTTTAGTTTCCTTGACGAGAACCGTGACAAGGTGCAAGGTGCCATTGTCGATGGTGTTGTGCCCACATTCGATTCTATTGCTGGCGGTGAGTATCCTGTGTCGCGCCCATTGTACTTTTATATCAAAGGGGGCCACGTTGGAAAAATTCCTGGCATTCAGGAGTACGCGATCGAGTTTACGTCGTTAAAGGCGATGGGAGAAGATGGTTATTTGCCTGAGAGAGGGTTGATCCCCTTAAGTGGTGCAGAGTTCATACAGGTTCAGGACGATGTCAAGACGCTCAAGCGCCTTGAATTACAGTAGCTAAGCGTCCCAGTATTCATTCAAGCAGATAGAGTATGTCAGGATATCTGTCGCAGCATTGTTACTGTAAAAACAATGCGTCATAGCCGCGAAAGCGTGGATACACGAGCAGATATCCGCTAATGCAGACAACAACGATTTTTCTGACGCTGCTTGCCCTGTGTGTTCTCAGCTTCTTTATGGGACGCAATCGGTCTCGTGTCGTTGCTATGCGCTTGGGCGGTGGCCTCGCGTCTTTGCATTCATTGCCCCAGCACTACGGTTATATGGCCGCTATGTGGGCGGCAATTCCCGCCTTGTTTCTGCTTGTGCTATGGAGCGGCTTTGAATCGACTATTCTGTATAAGCTGGTGGTCGCCCAACTGCCGCAGAGCATTCAGGATATGCCTACCAGTGAACTCGGCCTTTACTACAACCAGCTTCAAGGGTTTGCGCAGGGTGGGTTTGACGGCACCGAAGGGGATCCGGCTCAGGTAGCGGCAAGCGAGCACTATCGTGTGTTGGCATCCTCGAGCAGTCAACTTAAGGCGGCCATGGTACTGATCGTTGCAGTTCTTGGTGGACTTCTTGCGGTGCGCCGGGTCACGCCCCTTTTGCGCGCGAGAAATCATGTCGAAAAGATATTTGAGTGGATACTTTTTGGCAGTTCATTAGTCGCCGTGCTCACAACCCTGGGGATTATTCTATCGATTCTGTTTGAGGCCATTCGCTTTTTTAAAGTAATCCCGTTACAGGATTTTCTGTTTGGCTTGCAGTGGAGTCCACAAATGGCAATCCGCGCCGATCAGGTCGCTGCGTCGGGTTCATTCGGCTTCCTGCCGTTGTTGGTTGGAACACTTCTCATCTCGACCGTCGCGTTATTGATTGCTGTTCCAGTTGGGTTGATGTCAGCGATATATCTCTCTGAATATGCAAGTCGGCGATTCCGCGCGGTGACCAAGCCTGTGCTGGAAATTCTCGCAGGCGTCCCGACGGTTGTTTATGGCTTTTTTGCCGCTTTGACGGTTGCGCCATTCATACGGGAACTTGGAGAGTCGGTCGGCCTGAGTGTCGCCTCCGAGAGTGCCATGGCCGCCGGTCTTGTGATGGGAATCATGATAATTCCCTTTGTTATGTCTCTATCAGATGACATTATTAATGCCGTTCCTGACAGTCTACGGGAAGCCTCTCTGGGGATGGGCGCAACCATGAGCGAAACGATTCGCAAAGTTGTGATGCCCGCCGCATTACCCGGTATTGTTGGCGGCATATTGCTAGCTGCCTCGCGTGCTATTGGTGAAACCATGATTGTTGTAATGGCGGCAGGCCTGTCCGCTAAATTGACCATCAACCCTCTCGAGGCAGTGACGACTATTACTGTGCAGATTGTTAGTCTCCTCGTCGGTGACCAAGAGTTTGATAACCCCAAGACGCTGGCTGCTTTTGCTCTGGGCTTGGTTCTGTTTTTTGTGACATTGCTGCTCAATGTGGTCGCGCTGTATGTGGTGAGAAAATACCGTGAACAATATGAGTAAGCAAAGCCATTATAAGACGACGACTGCAATTCAGGCTTCTCTTAAGAAGCGTTATGCGACGGAGCGTCGCTTCCAGTGGTATGGTCGCTTAGCCGTGCTTACGGGATTTATTTTCCTGTTTATATTGCTGGCCGATATTGTCAGCAAGGGAACTCCGGCCTTCACTCAGCACTTTATTAAGGTAGATGTGATTTTTGATAGGGAGAAGCTCGGTATTGATTCTTCTGCCACACCTACAGAAATTGCGCATGCTGACTATAGCGCTGCTATAAAAAGTAGCTTACGAACAATGTTTCCTGACGTCTCGACTAGAGGTGAGAAGAAGAGCTTATACCGTTTGATAAGCGTAGGCGCCCAATATTCTCTGCGGGATATGGCGATCGATAATCCTGCATTGATTGGGACCACCCGTGAGATCTGGCTTCCCGCTCACTCAGAGGCTGGAAGTTATCTGAAGAATCAGGTTTCCAAAGATTTACCTGAATCAGAGCGTAAGATAAAGGATATCCAAATCAAGTGGCTCGACACTCTGGGAGAAGAGGGTAGGACTGAGTCCCGCTTCAACCGCACTTTTTTCACTAGTGGAGACTCGCGTGAGCCAGAGATGGCTGGCATCAAGGCTGCACTATATGGGTCATTTTATACGCTGTTGGTTACGTTTTTACTGGCATTTCCTATCGGGGTAATGGCAGCTGTCTATCTTGAAGAATTCGCACCTCGTAATCGGCTTACCGATCTTATTGAGATCAATATTAATAACCTCGCAGCAGTCCCTTCTATTGTCTTTGGTCTGTTGGGGCTTGCGGTTTTTATCAATTTCTTTGAATTGCCACGCTCCGCCCCACTAGTCGGGGGAATAGTGCTCGCGCTGATAACACTGCCAACGATTATTATTACCTCTAGAGCAGCCATTGGGGCCGTGTCCCCGTCTATTTATCAAGCGGCGATGGGCGTCGGAGCCTCAAAATTACAGACTGTCGTTCACCACGTTTTGCCGGTCGCGATGCCAGGTATTTTGACCGGTTCGATCATCGGTATGGCGCAGGCACTGGGAGAGACAGCTCCTCTTCTAATGATTGGTATGGTGGCATTTATTATGGATGTGCCGGGTGGCGTTACAGATCCTTCTACGGTGCTTCCTGTGCAAATATTTTTGTGGGCGGACAGCCCTGAACGAGGATTTACTGAGAAGACATCAGCAGCTATCATGGTGTTAATGGGGTTTCTTGTTTTGATGAACGCTTTGGCCGTATTTCTGCGTAAGAGATTCGAGCTCAAATAAGGTAACAGGGTATTATGCGAAGACTTGAAAAATGAATGCTTTTGCTGCTGAAGCCGCCAAAAAAGGCCTATCTGGCGGAGCGACTGAGCCCAGTAGAGAAAAAGAGCCTTTAGATATTCGTGATCATGGCGATGTGAGTGGCTATGAGACGATCGGTGTGCCCTTTGTGGATAACGCAAAAATGTCAGCACGCAACGTTAACGTCTTCTACGCTGAGAAGCAGGCGATTATAGACGTGTCTTTAGATATTGGCCGTAATGAAGTACTTGCTATGATCGGCCCTTCCGGTTGTGGCAAGTCCACCTTCCTGCGCTCATTGAATCGCATGAACGATATTATTCCCATTTGTAAGGTGAAGGGCCAGATCACTCTGGATGGTGTGGATATCTATGAGAGCGACCAGGACACGGTGTTGTTGCGTGCCAGGGTTGGTATGGTCTTTCAGAAACCGAATCCTTTCCCAAAGTCGATTTACGAGAATGTTGCCTACGGCCCACGAATTCATGGTCTTGCACATAGCAAGGCAGAGATGGATGAGATTGTGGTGAACAGTCTGCGCAGGGCCGGTCTGTTTGATGAGGTCAAAGATCAGCTGGATAAACCGGGGACGGGGCTTTCAGGTGGGCAACAGCAACGCCTTTGTATCGCCCGTGCAATCGCAGTCAGTCCTGAAGTGATTCTTATGGATGAGCCCTGTTCAGCACTCGATCCAATTGCCTCTGCGAGAATTGAGGAGCTAATTGATGAACTCAAAGAAAACTACACGATTGCTATAGTGACGCATTCAATGCAACAAGCAGCACGGGTGTCGCAGCGTACGGCCTATTTTCATCTTGGGAAACTAATCGAAGTCGGCGACACTAAAGACATCTTTACGATACCTCGTCACCAGTTGACTGAGAACTATATTACGGGTCGTTTTGGCTAATAAGTGGGCTGCGATTAGGCTATAACGGGTCGCCTACATTCGGTAATTAACAGCAGTCCTTTCTTAGCCAACCTGAAAACCTGCGTTTCGGTGGTGCGACTAGAACGCTCGGAAGCGTCTTTGAACGTGGCGCTGTCTTATTCTTATCTGTTCGCTCCGTTGTTCCTGCGTGACGAATGCTGTTGATTCAGGGAGATGAGAGCGGATATCTTTGAAGGGGACTTTTGTAGCGCTAATACTCGGCCACTGTTCGGGGTCGGGTGTTGTGCTATAGGCCCAACGGGGGCTCATAAAGCCTTCAGGATGGCCGCTCGTATCGAGCCAGTTAGGTACGCCCGGGTCGCTGTGCGCGATGACAAGCCTGATGACACCATCAGGGTCAACACTCATCTGGTGTCCATTTAGGCTGCCGATCTGGTTGGCATATTCCATCGACTCACCCCACAGGTTGCCGAGTTGGAAGCCGACATAGTGGGGCTGTAATTGTATTCTATTCTCTATAATCAGAGCTTCGTCAGTGTCCAATTCAAATATCCCTCCTGCATATAAGTTGGTACTCATGCCGCCACCGGTTGCGCCCGAGGCAGCGTTGATCTGATTGAACACGTTACGTTTGAAGCCTATCCCTGGAATCGTGCCCTGGCGCTCGCCATAGGTGCCCATCGGAATGGTCCAAAAGGCATTCCAGAAGACCATCTGGTTGCGCACAATCTGGCCAAAGTGCTGAATTTCCAGTGCGGCGCGTTCTGCCGAATAGGCTGATGCATGAGTGCCCGCAGCGCCGAGCTGCGCAATTTCAAGATGAATCGCCTCTTCGTGCTCCCAATCATTGAATAGCTGTCTGCCGCTGACATAGGTGGCATAACGCTCAGGTTCCATAGCAGGGTCGGTAGGATGCGGTCTGTTGATGATGCTCAAGGTGGAAATAAAGTTTCCGCTATAGTCGGCTGGCTGCTCAGGCGCCAGTAGGATATCGAAACTGCCGTCGGGATTGACCTGAATGAGCGAGGAGTCCAGTCTTCCCGTCTGGGTCTTCATGCCGGGGCGTAATTCCGAGAGATCACCGGAGTCGCCTGCTAGACAGCCCGAGCTGGTCTCAAAAATGACGTAGTGGGGTGCCTTGCGCACGCCATCAGAAGTTGTTTCTCCTCGCCAATGGCTAGTATCGCCGGCGTTACCTCGAATAAGATAATGTTCCCGCCCGTCTATGGGTGCGTAAAAATAAACGGCGTCGGCGTTATCGATGGTGCCCCGAGTAATTACACTCAGTGCATTGCGAAACTGAGGTCGGGCCGGATCATGGTGGAATGCGCGTTCCACCGCGGCATGCACAAAGCCCATCAGGTAGCGATAACCTTCTGCTAAGTTACGATCGTTTCCCGGTGGCGGCATCAGACCGGGCTGGTCGATAGCATTGCGCGCATGCTCGAGTACCTGAATCATCTCATCCCATGATTGGCGCAAGACTTCCTTAGCATCACCTGGTTCGGTATCCATTGCTTATGTTCCTTGGTGGCCTATTGATTAATTATGCGCCCGCATTGAGATCGACGGGTAGAAAGGCGTCGCCCAGTACTGTTTTACCATCTAGCGCTTTCACCGAAAGTCCCAGGCTGTGCACCAGGCGTCTGCTATAGCACTCCTGCCCGACAGTACTTCCGCGGCACAGTGCCAGTGCCGCCTCTGCCATCATTTCCACAGGCTCAGCCATATCTGGATTGCGTCTGGCGATATCCCGGACATATTCTGCGCTGGAAGTGAGAACGATGTTTTCAGGGGCCAGTGTATTGACGTAGATGCCGTGCTCTGCGACTTCATGGGCCAGGCCGCTGGAATATCGATTGAGGGCGGCCTTCGTTGCCCCGTAAGCGGCAATAACGTGGGCAGCAATAGCCGAGTCCCGGTAGGGCACTATCGGCTGTTCACAGCTGCGGGAGCTAATGTTGAGGATCCAGCCAGCGCCTCGTTCACGCATACTGGGCATCGCCTGCTGAGCCAGTTCTATGGGCACGTTGACATTGAGATCGTACATAAAGTTGCGCTGTGCTGTTGTTACTCTACTCGGCAAAAGCATATCCGCAGCAGCAGCATTGTTGACTAAGATGTCGATTTGACCGAAGTGTTGGCTGGCTCGCGCTACCAGGTCTGTTCTTGCATCGGCGTCGCTCAGGTCGCATGCGATTGCGGCCGCTTTACCCCTCTGCGTCTGTATAAGCGCTACTGCTTCCTCCAGTGTGCCCTGTAATTTCCCGTGTCTGCCAAGACGAGAGGCGCACAAGACAACCGAGGCGCCCTCCGCAGCAAATCGACATGCGATGGCTAGACCGATTCCCCTACTTGCCCCGGTGATGAGAGCCGTCTTCCCTTCTAATGACTTCATATTAGTGACTCTTGCGGCCAGTGATATTGATTAAAGAAATCCGAAAGTTCTGTTTCAATACGTTCGCGCGACAACTCATAGTCGTCGATGCTGTACTCAAAGCGGCTGCTATGGCTGCGTTCTTTATCTTCTTGCGCCAATAACTGCGCGTTAAATTTCTTCGAAACAGGCATGCCGAAGGCGCGGTAGATTTCTAGCACCGTTGCTCGAGGTTGCGTAGTGAGTTCGCGATAGTCGACAACAATTTGAGGCGAGGCCGGGTGTCGCTTGAGTACTTCGCGCGGGTGATGGTAACTGTCAAACGAAATATTGGTCAGCATGCGCAGGGATTCTTCGAAGTCCTCTCGCCGCCAACCTTTGCCCTGCCAGCTAACCTCCATTAATTTGAGTACGCTGGGAATACACTCAGTCGGATCGCGCATCACTACGGCGATACGCGCATCCGGAAACGTTTCAATCAATGATTCAATCCAGCCACTCATTACAGGGTTTTTACTCAGATGAACGCGCTTGCCTCCGTTAAGCAGTAGTTGACGTTTGACACATTCACGATAATGGTGCATCCAGCGACGTTTCTTTTTCTGTGGCATCTGATCAACGTGAAACAGGTCTATAACGTCCATCAGCGGAACATCTATCGCCCATTGTTGGGTGACAAACGCTGCGCGCATGACAAATTGATCTTCTTCCGAATTCCATAGGCTCATATTATGGATATGCCGATACTTACCAAACATCTTCTCGTCCCAAGCCTCCAGTCTTCTCTTAATGGGACCACCAAACAAGCGCTTATCTACCCAGCCCAAGGCTCGAATGATTTTTTTTTGTAGCAGCGAGGGGAAAAATGTTTCCCAGTAAAGGAAATAACTGAACGATTCCTCATCAGAGGTGAGCAGCCGGTGTGTCAGGGTAGATCCGCTGCGTGCATGGCCAACCACAAAAACTGGCTGCTGCACTTGTTGCCGCCATAAGCGAGGAAAGAGAAGGTAATCTAGGATAAAGCAGAACGTGTGAAAACTTGCGCTAAGCGGGACTAGAACAAGCAGACGCAGTAGCATGCGTGTGCGGCCTGGCCATTCGTCAAGCGCCCAAACGTGGCGAAGCACTCGCCAATAATAATCGAAGTCAAAATACATCTGGTAGTTTGCATCCTGTTTCGTTAATGGCTTGGCAAGCGATACTGTTAGAGTAGATCTTCTGCCCGGGGCCAACGCATTTTATTTTTCTAATTTGCGGAATCTCGTATCGTCCTCGGTAGCTCAGTCCACAGGGACCAGCATATAGCGATATCTGTTCTCTCGCACGCGGAGTTTACCCATTGATGTGTGGAAACTCGAGTAGATTGCCGATCGGGTATGACATGTTGGCATGTCAGAGTGTTAGAACATATCGGTTTGATTCGAGAACGTTTCTGTGCGCTAAATAACTTTTGTTGCAAATGGGCAATAGAGGGGAAGCATAGTCATGTTTGAAGTATTTGCCTCCACACCAGAGGATATGGGGCCGGGAGAGATTGGCGCTCACGCTGCGCGTGCTGAGGCCATGGGCTTTGATGGCTTGCAGGTACCGGACGCTATCCACGACGGGCTCCTGCTCTCCGCTATGGCACTGAATGCTACTCAGAAATTGACCGTAAGCACCGCCGTACTTGTGGCTTTCGCCCGCAGTCCTATGATTACTTCAGTTGCGGCATGGGATTTGCAAAAAATGTCAAAGGGCAGGTTCGAATTGGGTTTAGGAACACAGATTCAGGCGAACATTGAAAAGCGCTACTCCGCTCGCTGGGATTCTCCAGTGCCTCAGTTGCGCGAGTATGTGCAAGCGATGAAGGCGATTTTTCACAGTTTCCAGACCGGTGAGCGTCTGTCTTTTGAGGGTAAGCATTACACGCTGACGAAGTTACAACCCTTCTTTAACCCGGGACCGATTGAGCACCCTGATATTCCAATACTGTGTGGTGCGGTGGGTCCCGCGATGACCACGATGGTAGGTCGTATAGCCGACGGCATGATTACTCACCCCACGAATACACCGCCCGAGTATATTCGTGAGGTCTGTCTGCCGCGTCTGCAGGCGGGCTTTGAGCGCGCGGATCGGTCCGCAGATGACTTTAAACTTGTGCTCGGACCTCTGACGGCTACAGGAAAGGATAAACAGCAAGTAGCCGTCGAATGGGAAAAAATGCGAAATCTACTTGGCTTTCTCTATTCTACGCCGGCATATTGGCCCAGTTTGGAGTTGTTTGGCTGGCAGGAAAAGGGGCAGCAATTACTCGATATGACCCGGCAAGGAAACTGGCAGAAAATGCCGAGTATCATCACTGATGAAATGCTGAGTAAATTTGTACCTTGCGGAACATACGGTGAAATCGCACAGATATTTCACTCCCGTTTTGGTGGTCTTGCCCATCGTATTACCTTTCCTATGCCGGGCAACCCCATTGATGATGAAGTCTGTGGTGTTGCCGTTAGGCAACTGCAGGAATCTATTACGGCATAACGGAGCGCTTTTGCACGCTACAATTCGCTGCCGCTTTCGTCACAAAGCCTTCATGTCTTTATGACATTCGGAGCCCATTGTCAGTTTTCGTCATAAATCTGTCATGTTTAATTTGTAATCTTCCCGCAGTAAGAGTGAAGTACGTCTATTTCAACTGTCTATTTACCGGGAGACGAAGATGAAGAGGTTGATTTTTGCAATTATAGGCTTTGGCGTGATCAGCGCTTCGGGTGCTATTGCGCAAGTGCCTGAAGCGGAGTGGGAGCAGTTTAAGGCCCAATTTGCGCTAATGTCACAACGCGTGAATGCGCTCGAAATGGAGAATCAGCAGTTGCGGGCGCTAACGAATACCACGCTCATCGAAGAAGACCTGGAGGCGACCAACGCCGAGGTGGCCTCCCTGCAGAAGTCGACCAGTAAGATGTCTTGGTCGGAGAGGATAAAGTGGAAAGGGGATTATCGATTTCGTTACGAGGCCATTGATGAAGAGGGAAAAGATGATCGCGACCGTTGGCGAATTCGTGCGCGCCCGGCTTTGGTGGCAAGGATCAACGACACGACAGAGGTCGGTTTCGGTCTGGCGACAGGTTCTGATGACCCTGTATCAAGTAACCAGACATTAGGAGATGGCAGCGCTAGCAAAAGTATTAACCTTGATTTGGCTTATGCTACTTGGAGGCCAACAGAAGAAGCATATGTGACGGGCGGTATTTTTGCCAATCCTTATTATCGACCTAATAAAAGTCAATTGATTTTTGATGGAGACTTTCGGCAAGAGGGCCTTGCATTAGGCTGGGCAAATGATACGTTTTTTGCGAATATCGTGTATAGCTTTATCGAAAGTGACAGCAAGAAGGGCGAATATGGAGTCTGGGTTGCTCAGGCCGGCGCTAATTTTGAGCTTTTTGAGGACGCAACCTTGACTACTGCAGTGGGGTACCTCGATGTACCAACGAAGGGGCAGACAGCTATCTTCGACGGTTTATTTTTTGGCAACTCATCAGTGGCTGATGCTAATGGCGTTGATGTCTATGAGTATGATTACAACTTGTATAATGCGTCAATAGCGCTAGATTTGACGGCTTTTGAAATGCCATTCGTTCTGTTTGCAGACTACGTCAAAAATACTGACCCAGACGAGCTTAACACGGGCTATTTGGCTGGCGTCCGGCTTGGTAAGGTTAAGAAGAAGGGTGATTGGCAGGTGCAATATCAATATGAAGATTTAGATGCAAACGCCACCTTAGGCCTTATCACAGACTCTGATTTTGCGGGGGGCGGTACTGATGGCAAGGGAAGTAGTTTCTCTGCTGCGTACGGGGTGGACGATAATTGGTATGTGGCGACCACTTACTATTTCGATAACAAAACAGGCGTTAAGTTGGGTAACGACTTGAGCTACGATCGTATACAGCTTGATACTGGCTTCAAATATTAAGTCTTACTGTGCTGACCCTTTATCGCGGGCCGGGCATCGGGTGATTTAGTACTAAAAGCCTCTGTCGCGAAACTTGCATCACAGAGGGGCTTGGGTACAATAGGCCCGCGTTTTAACGAACGCAAAAAGTTGTTGCGTCCCCTTCGTCTAGTGGTCCAGGACACTGCCCTTTCACGGCGGTAACAGGGGTTCGAACCCCCTAGGGGACGCCATTTTCAATGAAGCTCGGTACTGTTTCGGGCTTGCCGCCTAAATGGATCGGTAAGCACGGCTCGGTCCAAGGTCAGGGCATATCATGAGTCGTTACTGGAGTGATGTGGTCAATACGCTGACGCCCTATCTGCCCGGCGAACAGCCCCTGCTCGATAAGTTGGTTAAACTGAACACCAACGAAAGCCCTTATCCGCCATCCCCTCGCGTAATGGAGGCCATTAGTGCTGTCAGCGCTGATGCGCTACGGCTATACCCTGATCCCGAATCCGTTGCTCTCAGGCAAGCGATAGCGGCGCGTTTTGGTCTGCAGACGGAGCAGGTCTTTGTTGGCAATGGGTCGGACGAGGTCATTGCCTTGGCATTTATGGCATTACTCAAGCACAGTCTGCCGCTGTATTTCCCCGACGTCAGTTACAGCTTCTATCCGGTTTGGTCCGCGATGTTTGATATCGCGTATCGTACTATTCCTTTAGACCAAGATTTTAGTATCGACCCTGCCGCCTACCCGGCGGAAAATGGCGGCATCATTATTCCTAATCCTAATGCCCCCACTGGCATGCTGATGAGTCTTGATTCTATTCGCGCTTTGCTGCAAAGGAGTCCTGAGTCGGTAGTCGTTATAGACGAAGCCTACATCGATTTTGGCGGAGAATCCGCCACACAATTGATCGATGAATACGACAATCTTTTAGTGGTGCAGACGCTATCTAAATCTCGAGCATTAGCCGGCCTGAGGGTTGGGTTTGCCATGGGCAGTAAAACACTGATAGAGGCCCTTGGGCGCGTGAAGAATTCCTTTAACTCCTATCCATTGGACATTGTTGCGCAGCGGGCCGCTTTAGCCTCTATAGACGATGAGCACTATTTTCGCAATAGTTGCGAGCGAGTGATTAACACGCGTAAAACGCTGTGTTCCTCGATGAAGGCACTGGGATTTGATGTATTACCTTCAGGCGCTAATTTCATCTTGGCATCTCACCCGCAATATAGCGCCAGGAAATTATTTTCTGGCCTGAGGGATCAGGGCATACTCGTGCGGTATTTCGACAAGCCACGAATCGACAACCATCTTCGTATCACTATAGGCACCGATGAAGATAATGAGGCGTTGTTAATTGCGTTGAGAGGTCTGCTGGGTAATGGCTGACATATTCACGGATACTTCTGTTGGCGTCGCAGTGAATAGAAGAGATTGGCGAATAACAAACCATTAGAAGATGCTTATACTTTTTTTAGTACCAGGCTGCCGATGCTATAGCCGGCGCCGAAAGAGCATAGCACCCCCAAGTCACCGCTGGTCAAGTCGGCCCGGTGCTTATGAAACGCAATGATTGAACCGGCTGAACTGGTGTTGGCATATTCATCGAGAATGATCGGCGCTTCATCGGCACTAGCGTCTCGACCGAGAACGCGCTTGGAGATTAGTTGGTTCATGCTGAGGTTTGCCTGGTGAAGCCACAGTCGCTTGAGCTGATCGGGTGAAATGCCAAGGGATTGCAATTGACCCGATATTTGCGCAGCCACTGCCGGGCAGACCTCTTTGAATACTTTACGACCTTCCTGCATAAATAATTTGTCTTTTGCGCCAGTCCCGGACTCGTCGCCCCGGTTGAGAAAGCCAAAATTATTGCGGATATTGTTGGAGAAAATCGTTTGCAACTTACTGTCTACGATAACGAATTGCTCGCTACTGGCTGCGGTAGCGGTACTCTCAACGATGATCGCAGTAGACACATCACCAAAAATAAAATGCGAGTCGCGATCAATAAAGTTCAGGTGACCGCTACAAATTTCCGGGTTGATTATCAACACGCATCGCGCGCTGCCGGCGCTGACGGCGTCTCGAGCTTGCTGAATGCCGAAGGTGGCAGACGAGCAGGCCACGTTCATGTCAAAACCGTATCCCTTGATGCCTAGCGCGTCCTGGATCTCAACAGCGATGGCGGGGTAGGGACGTTGCATGTTTGATGCGGCGACGATAACAGAATCGATGTCAGCGGCCGTCTTTCCAGCTTGTCGCATGGCCTCTTGGGCCGCCGCGACGCCCATCTCACATTGGATCGACTGAGCCTCATTGGGGCGCTCAGGCAGGCGTGGCGCCATCCGTTTCGGATCGATAATACCGTCTTTGTTCATTACATAGCGGGACTTGATCCCCGAGGCTTTCTCGACAAACTCTGCGGAAGATTGCTGCATGGCGGCCACTGTGCCTGCGGTGATTTGCTCTGCCTGTTCGGCGTTGAAGTTGTCTGCGTAGGCATTAAACGAGGTCACCAGCTCTTCATTGCTGATGGATTCTGCCGGGGTAAAGAGGCCGGTTCCGCTGATAACGATGTCGGGCATTGTCATAAATCCCAGTAATTAACGACTATAGTCCACTGGTGACGCTCAAAAAAACCTTGATAGGACTTGTTCAGTTTAATGTGCGACTTAGCGCTGACTAGTTGGAACGAAATCACGCTCGGTATAGCCCGTGTAGAGCTGCCGGGGGCGTCCAATGCGATAGCTGCCACTGACCATTTCGTTCCAGTGAGCTATCCACCCTACCGTGCGACCTACCGCAAAGATCACCGTGAACATACTAGGGGGTATGCCGATCGCTTTGAGGATGATGCCAGAGTAAAAATCCACATTCGGGTACAACTTCTTTTCAATAAAGTACTCATCCGAAAGGGCTATCTCCTCAAGACGTTTTGCAATCTCTAGCAGCGGATCATGCTCAATACCCAGTTCCGCTAGCACTTCGTCGGCGGCTTCTTTCATTACTTTGGCGCGGGGGTCAAAGTTTTTATACACTCGGTGACCAAAACCCATAAGCCGGAATGGGTCATCCTTATCTTTAGCGCGAGCGACAAACTCGTCAATCCTGGAGACATCGCCGATTTCTTTTAGCATCTCAAGTACGGCTTCATTCGCGCCGCCATGCGATGGCCCCCAAAGCGCAGCAATGCCTGCGGCAATGCAGGCAAAAGGGTTGGCGCCAGAGGATCCGGCAAGACGCACGGTGGACGTCGAGGCATTTTGCTCGTGGTCGGCATGCAGTAAAAAGATGCGATCCATTGCTCTGGCAAGTACGGGACTTATTGTGCTCGGTTCACAGGGATTGCCGAACATCATGTGAAGGAAGTTTTCTGCGTAGCTTAGGCTGTTGTCCGGATACATGAAGGGCTGGCCTATGGAATACTTGTAACTCATTGCTGCTAGGGTGGGCATTTTGGCAATTAAGCGAAAGGCGGCGATTTCCCGGTGATGTTCGTCAGATATTTCCAGGGAATCATGGTAGAAGGCGGAGAGGGCGCCTACCACACCGCACATTACTGCCATTGGGTGGGCATCGCGACGAAAGCCGTTGAAGAAAGTGCATATCTGCTCGTTGACCATAGTGTGTAGCCCTACGGTGCTTAAAAAATGCGCTTTCTGATCCGTAGTGGGAAGTTCACCGTAAAGTAACAAGTAGCAGGTCTCGAGATAGTCGGACTGCTCTGCAAGCTGGCCGATGGGGTAGCCCCTGTGCAGAAGAATGCCTTTGGCGCCATCGATAAAAGTGATTTTGGACTCACAGGAGGCGGTGGAGACAAAACCAGGATCGTAGGTAAACAGGCCTTTTGCGGTGAGACCACTCACATCGACGACGTCAGGGCCCAAAGTGCCGGAATAAATTGGTAGCTCAATTGTATCGTCGATTCCGTCGATTTCTAGAGTTGCCTTTTTGTCGGTCATAAAGGGTCCTGAGTAGTCATTTGTTGCGGTGCACCACTATAAAGTCTCGGAAATTTTTGTCAATTGAACCCACGGCAATTGTCGTGAAAAGCCGAGAGTTGAATCTAGGTTCATGAAACAGGGTTAACGAAGATCGACGGGGCTCGTAGTAAACTTGATTTTGTGGCCTTTTACGATAACGGATTTGTATTTATGGCGCTAAATGCCTATAATCTCGCGCGTTTTAATTGTATCGCCATGGTCGTGGCTGGCCAACAGTCTTGGCCCTCGCCAATCCGATTAATCGCCCTACGGGCATCACACAGACGGTAGCTTACTTGTGAAAGATAAACGCCCTGTAAACTTAGACATAGGGTCCATGCGGCTCCCCATTACTGCATGGGCATCTATAACGCATCGCGCCACTGGCGTATTCCTGTTTGCCGGTATTGCCGTGTTGCTGTGGGCTCTGGATGGCAGTCTGTCTAGCAAAGCAGGCTTTGACGCGCTGACAGAAGCATTATCCCATCCCCTATTTAAGGTCGTGATCTGGGCGGTGGTATCCGCTCTAATTTATCATTCTCTGGCAGGGATAAAGCATCTCATTATGGACATGGGTTTTGGTGAAACAATGGCGGGAGGCATCCTTGGTGTCCGCATTGTCGTGGCCCTCTCGGTCGTGCTGATTTTGTTGGCGGGGATTTGGATATGGTGAGTTCAGTAACAAATTTGGGCCGTTCCGGGCTTTACGATTGGTTCATGCAGCGGGTAAGTGCTGTGGTTCTATTAGCGTATTTTCTTTTTATCGGTTGGACCATGCTTGCCGGCGTGGAGTATGAGTCTTGGAAGGCATTGTTCGCTCAGACATGGATGCGGGTCTTTAGTTTACTCGCATTGGTCTCGCTGTGTGCTCACGCTTGGGTTGGTCTTTGGGCCGTGTTTACCGATTATCTGACTGAGCGCATGTTGGGTAGTGTTGGTAATGTGCTCAGGCTGCTCGCAGAGGCGGTGAGCGCACTTATAATGTTTACGTATTTTGTCTGGGGCATCCAGATTTTGTGGGGTTTATAAAGATGGCGGCTCTTCGCACTATTTCATTCGATGGCGTTATTGTGGGCGGAGGCGGTGCGGGTATGCGCGCGTCTTTGCAAATGGCCCAGTCTGGCTTTAAGACAGCGGTAATTTCCAAGGTTTTTCCAACGCGATCACACACCGTGTCAGCGCAGGGTGGTATCACCTGTGCCATCGCATCATCAGACCCTGACGATGACTGGCGGTGGCATATGTATGACACCGTAAAGGGCGCTGATTATATCGGCGACCAAGACGCGATCGAATATATGTGCAGTGTCGGCCCCGAGGCGATCTACGAGCTAGAGCACATGGGGCTGCCATTTTCTCGCACCGAAGAGGGCCGTATTTATCAGCGCCCCTTTGGCGGGCAGTCAAAGGACTACGGTAAAGGTGGTCAAGCCGCGCGCACCTGTGCCGCAGCCGATCGTACCGGTCACGCATTACTGCATACTCTTTACCAAGGTAATATCAAGAATCAGACCGTATTTCTCAACGAGTGGTATGCCACCGATTTGGTTAAAAACCAAGACGGCGCCGTAGTGGGCGTTATCGCTATTTGTATAGAAACCGGTGAGACCGTCTATGTGAAATCTAAAGCGACCGTTCTTGCCACCGGCGGAGCGGGTCGTATCTATGCCTCGACTACCAACGCTCACATTAACACCGGTGATGGTATTGGCATGGCCTTGCGGGCCGGTTTTCCGGTGCAGGACATTGAGATGTGGCAGTTCCATCCGACCGGAATTGCTGGCGCTGGCACGTTGGTGACTGAAGGCTGTCGCGGAGAAGGTGGCTATCTCATCAATAAGGACGGCGAACGTTTTATGGAGCGCTATGCGCCAAACTCCAAGGATTTGGCGGGACGTGATGTTGTTGCGCGCTCGATGGTGAAGGAGATACTAGAGGGGCGCGGCTGCGGCCCCGATGGCGACCATGTCTATCTCAAGCTGGATCATCTGGGTGAGGAGGTTTTAGAGAGCCGTTTACCCGGTATTTGCGAATTGTCTCGGACTTTTGCTCATGTGGATCCGACAAAAGAGCCGATTCCTGTTGTGCCCACCTGTCATTACATGATGGGAGGCATACCAACAAATGTGAACGGACAGGCCCTCAGCGTGGATCACAATGGTGAGGATGCTATTATTCCTGGCCTGTATGCTTGTGGTGAAGTGGCCTGTGTCTCTGTGCATGGTGCTAACCGCCTAGGTGGAAACTCACTGCTCGATTTAGTGGTGTTTGGTCGGGCGTCCGGTCTGTTTATTGAAAAAGCCCTGCGCGAAGGCATCGAGCTGCGCGATGCGTCTGAGACTGATCTAGAGCAGGCCATGTCTCGACTGGACAAGCTCAATAATTCTACCTCTGGAGAGAAAGTGGGAGACCTGCGCAAAGAACTGCAGAATACTATGCAGAATTACTTCGGCGTCTTCCGCAATGGACCGTTGATGCAGGAGGGCATTGTTAAATTAGCCGATTTGCGCGCGCGCATTGAAAATCTCGGGTTGTCGGACAAAAGTCTGGTATTTAACACCGCCAGAATCGAGGTTCTGGAATTGCAGAATCTTTTGGAGGTGGCAGAAGCGACTGCAATTACCGCCGAAGGGCGCAAAGAGAGTCGCGGAGCACATGCTAGAGATGACTTTGATTCGCGGGATGACGAAAACTGGCTGTGTCATTCGATGTACTACCCTGCCGATAAGCGCGTGGGCAAGCGGGGAGTGAACTTTGAGCCCAAAACGGTTCCAACATTTCAACCGACAGTACGTAGCTACTAAGAGGCGAGAATCATGTTACAAGTCAGTATTTATCGCTACAACCCAGAGACCGATTTAGAGCCTTACATGCAGGATGTGCAGGTCGACACCGGTGGCAAGGACTTGATGGTTCTGGACGTAATGGAGTTAATCAAGGCCGAGGATGACACGGTGGTTTATAGGCGCTCTTGTCGTGAGGGCGTCTGTGGCTCCGATGGGGTTAATATGAATGGCACGAACGGGCTGGCCTGCGTGACACCGTTGTCTAAAGCGGTCAGAAAAAACAAGCTGGTGCTGCGGCCTCTGCCGGGCCTGCCGGTGATCCGTGATCTGGTGGTCGATATGAGCCTGTTTTACGCGCAGTATGAAAAAGTGCAACCTTATTTGCAGAACCATACGCCTGCCCCGGCCATTGAGCGCTTGCAGACTCCTGAAGAGCGTGAAAAGTTGGATGGCCTTTACGAATGTATCCTCTGTGCTTGCTGTTCCACTGCTTGTCCTTCATTCTGGTGGAACCCAGATCGTTTTATCGGTCCGGCTGGATTGTTGCAGGCCTACCGTTTTCTGGCGGATACCCGCGACACTGCCACTGACGAGCGTTTAAGTCGATTGGACGATCCCTTCAGTGTGTTTCGTTGCCACGGTATTCAAAATTGTGTCAACGTTTGCCCTAAGGGCCTCAACCCTACTCGGGCGATTGGGCACATACGAAACATGCTCTTATCACGCGCGACATAGCGTGAGGATTGGTACTTAAGGGGCTGATTTTACTGAGTTTTTTTGAAATTTATAGCAGCACGGTATCTCGCTGGTAAAAATAAGCCCCCTACTTGAGTTAAGGGGGCACAGCATGCGTGTCTCGCGGTCCATCGGTGTGTGGATGAGTAGCACTAGTCGATTGAGCCCCGGGAGGGGTCCAGATGCAAAATAGTTCCATAGAGTTGCTGCGGCAAAGCTCTCATATTTCTGGTGGTAACGCCACGTATGTAGAGGATTTGTACGAGTCTTATCTGAAGGATCCTAATGGGGTGCCTGAGCAGTGGCGAGACTACTTCGACAAGCTTCCGATGGTGCCGTCAGAGATTATCCAGCTTGAAGATGTTCCCCACTCGGTAATTCGCGAGCGTTTTGCTCAGATCAGTAAAATGCGTGTGCGCACTGAAGCCACCGTGCAGTATGATTCAAAGGCCACCGATTACGAGCGCAAACAGGTTTGTGTAGTGCAATTGATTTCTGCCTATCGTCAGCGGGGCCATCAAAAAGCGAAACTTGATCCATTAGGAATTGCCCAGCGCGAGCAGGTTGCCGACCTAGAGCTAGGCTTCCACCATTTGTCGTCTGCCGACTTTGATACGGTTTTCCAGACCGGTAGTTTGCATATTGGCAAAGCTGATGCCACGTTGGGTGAGATATACGAGGCACTTGAGAGGACCTATTGCCATACGATTGGTGCCGAGTTTATGCACATAGTCGATACCACTGAGCGGCACTGGGTTATGCAGAGAATGGAGTCTGTGCGTTCTGCGCCAGATTATGGCAAGGAAGTACGCTTGCAATTGCTGAATCTCCTCATAAGTGCAGAGGGTCTAGAAAAGTCCCTGGCGTCTAAGTATCCCGGCACTAAGCGTTTCGGACTGGAAGGCGGTGAGAGTCTGATCCCTATGTTGTCTGAGATGATACAACGCTGTGGCGCGTATCGGGCAAAGGAGATCGTCATTGGTATGGCCCACCGTGGCAGGCTCAATGTGCTGATCAATATATTCGGGAAAAACCCCTCAGAGTTGTTTGCCGAGTTCGAGGGCAGGGCGAAGTATGAAAGTTCTGGGGACGTAAAATATCATCAAGGCTTTTCTTCTAACGTGATGACGGCGGGAGGAGAGGTTCATCTCGCACTATCATTTAATCCGTCGCATTTGGAGATTGTATCCCCGGTTGTAGAGGGTTCTGTGCGTGCACGTCAGGAACGACGTCTCGACGCGTTAGGTGACCTTGTGGTCCCTATTGTTCTGCATGGCGATGCAGCGTTTGCCGGGCAAGGCGTGGTGATGGAGACGTTTCAGATGTCTCAGACTCGCGGGTATAAAACCGGTGGCACTATCCACATTGTGCTGAATAATCAAGTCGGATTCACCACACATGAGCGAGAGGATGCCCGTTCAACAGAGTACTGTACCGACGTTGCGAAAATGGTTCAGGCGCCGATATTCCACGTCAACGCAGATGACCCAGAAGCGGTGTTGTTCGTCACACAATTGGCGGTTGACTATCGTACTGAATTTAACAAAGACGTGGTGATTGATCTTATCTGCTATCGCCGTCGCGGCCATAACGAAGCGGACGAACCCTCGGTAACACAGCCGTTGATGTATAAGGTCATTAGCAAGCACAAAACGACTCAGGACTTGTATGCAGAGAAGCTCGTCAGCGAAGGGCTCATCACAGAGGCCGAGGTTGAGGCTTTGGTGGAGCGTTACAGGGACGCTTTAGATCGTGGCGCCCCGTTGGTTAGCAGTCTGGTATCTGAGCCGAACAAGTCGTTGTTTGTCGATTGGTCGCCCTATCTGGGACACGACTGGAGGTTGCAGTGCGACACCAGTATGGACATCCAGGCCTTGCAGTCACTGGCTAATACGACCAATCTTTCGCCGGATGGTTTTCCGTTGCAACGTCAGGTATCCAAAATATTGGAAGACCGTCGCAAGATGGCCGCCGGAGCGATGCCGATCAACTGGGGCTTTGCAGAAAATCTTGCTTATGCATCATTGCTGCAAGAGGGAAGCCCGATCAGGTTGACGGGACAAGATGTAGGGCGCGGCACCTTCTCCCATCGTCATGCGGTGCTGCACAATCAAAGTGATGGCAGCACCTATATTCCTTTGCAGCATATAAGCGAATCACAGGCAAAGTTCAGCATTTACGATTCGTTGCTGTCAGAAGAGGCTGTGCTTGCTTTTGAATACGGCTATTCCACCACGTTACCCCAAGGCCTCGTGATCTGGGAAGCCCAGTTTGGCGATTTCGCCAACGGTGCACAGGTCGTCATTGATCAATTTATTACCAGTGGTGAGAACAAATGGTCGCGTTTGTGCGGTCTAACGATGTTGTTGCCGCATGGCTACGAGGGGCAGGGTCCAGAGCACTCATCCGCAAGGCTGGAACGCTTCATGCAGTTATGTGCAGAGCATAATATTCAGGTCTGCGCGCCGACCACGCCGGCCCAGGTGTTCCATATGCTGAGGCGACAGGCTATCCGTCCGCTACGTAAGCCGCTGGTGGTGATGTCGCCCAAAAGTCTGCTGCGCCACAAAGAGGCGATTTCCACTATTGAGGATCTTGCCGGGGGCAGATTCTACAATGTAATGGATGAAATCGATGATCTGGATAAGTCGAAGGTTCAACGTATTATCCTCTGTAGCGGTAAAGTATTCTACGATTTGCTTGCGGTCAGGCGAGAGCGCCAACTGAACCATATCGCCATTTTGCGCCTTGAGCAGTTGTATCCTTTCCCCGAGGACGAGTTACTGCAGATACTGGCGGACTCATACCCCAATATTGTAGATGCGGTTTGGTGTCAGGAAGAGCCAATGAATCAGGGCTCCTGGTATGCCAGCCAGCACCATATGCGCAGAGTAATACAGCGCCATAAAGTGGATGTGTATCTGCGCTATGTCGGGCGCGATTCATCTGCCGCTGCCGCTGCCGGTTACATGGCATTGCACATCGCCCAGCTGGAACAGTTTATTGATGAAGCTCTCGGAGAAATGCCTTGGGGTTACTGACAACAAGCGGATTTTTTTAAAGGAAATGAAATGACTATTGAAATAAAGGCACCTGCCTTTCCCGAATCTATTGCGGACGGGGAAGTGGCTGCCTGGCATAAGTCGGAAGGCGACACGGTGTCAAGGGATGAGCTGATCGTCGAGATAGAGACGGACAAAGTGGTATTGGAGGTGGTTGCTCCTGTGGATGGCGTGATCACAAAAATTCATGCTGTGGTAGGTGAGACAATTGAAGGTGAACAGCTCCTTGCTACACTTGCTGAAAAAAAATCAGCAGCGCTTTCGTCTCCGCCCGCACAAGCTGCCACTGTTGCGACAGGTAGTAATCTTTCAGAAGCGGCTTTGGCAGAGTTACTTGGACCCGCTGCTCGGTTGTTGGTTGAAGAGCATAAGCTCGATGTCAGCGCAATAACGGGTACAGGAAAGAATGGACGCATTACCAAGGAAGACATTCTCAAATTTATAAAAGCTCGAGAAGCCGCATCCGCTGCAAGTGCCACCGCGTCTTTACTCTCCGCGACTATCGACAAAGAGCCGCCGTCAGTTAGCCCTTCCGGCGAGCGAGTAGAGAGACGGGTGCCCATGACCCGCATGCGAGCCAGAATAGCCGAGCGGTTGCTTAACGCTACGCATGAAACAGCGATGCTCACCACGTTTAACGAGGTGAATATGGCGCCTGTGATGGCGTTGCGTAAAAAGTATAAGGATCAATTCGAAAAAACGCATAACGGAACGCGCCTTGGATTTATGGGGTTTTTTGTCAAAGCCGCCTGTGAAGCGCTGAAACGATTCCCGGCTGTTAATGCGTCTGTTGACGGCAATGATATCGTATACCACGGCTACCAGGATATTGGTGTAGCGGTTTCGACTGAGGGCGGACTTGTGGTCCCGGTCATGCGCGATGCTGACTTTATGAGCCTGGCGGATATTGAGGCTGCGATCAGAGATATGGGCCTGCGCGCCAAAGACAATAAGTTAACCATTGAGGATATGACGGGCGGTACGTTTACGGTAACCAACGGCGGCGTATTCGGTTCTTTGTTGTCGACACCTATCCTCAACCCGCCGCAAACGGGTATTCTGGGTATGCACAAAATTCAGGAACGTCCAATGGCTGTCGATGGTCAGGTGGTGATTCTACCCATGATGTATTTGGCGTTGACCTATGATCACCGGCTCATCGACGGCAAGACTGCCGTACAGTTTCTGGTCGCTATCAAGGATCTTATTGAAGATCCCGCTCGGATTTTGCTGCAATTATAGGGACTATGAATGCTTGTGAGTTTGCACACAGAGATAAAGTAACCTGTCTGTCGTAAAGACACCTTTAGTGGGAATGACGATGCCTGAAAAATATGATGTAGTAATAATTGGATCAGGGCCTGCCGGCTATGTTGCAGCTATTAAGGCCGCGCAACTGGGGTTGAAGGTGGCCTGTGTTGAGCAGTGGCTAGATGACAGTAACAATATCCAGCTGGGCGGCACGTGTCTCAACGTCGGCTGTATCCCGTCCAAGGCGTTACTCGACAGCAGTCACAAGTTTGCTGATGTTCGGGATAATTTAGCGGTGCATGGTATATCGGTAAAAAAGGCCGATATTGATATACCCGCCATGCTGGCTCGCAAGGATCAGATCGTCTCGCAACTGACCGGTGGCATAACAGGGCTTTTTAAACATAACGGTGTTACACCCATCTCCGGCGTCGGAAAGGTCCTTGTGGGTGCGAAAGTTGAAGTGACCGATAACAAGGGCAATGTCCAAGTGTTGGATGCAAGTAATGTCATTATCGCTGCGGGCTCAGTACCGGTCAGTATTGCCTCCGCACCGATAGACGATGAACACATCATCGACTCTACGGGCGCACTCATGCTGACAGAAGTCCCCGTCCGTCTCGGCGTTATCGGCGCCGGAGTCATCGGTTTGGAACTGGGCAGTGTCTGGCGTCGCCTCGGATCGGAGGTTGTCATGTTGGAGGCGCTGGACGAATTCTTGCCGATGATGGATGTACAGATTGCCAAAGAGGCAGGCAAGATCTTCAAGAAACAGGGACTGGATATACGCCTTGGCGCCCGAGTGATCGGTACAGAAGTCAAAAAGGGCAAAGTTGAGGTTACGTACACCAGCGCAGGTGCCGAACACACAGAGTTATTCGACAAGTTGATCGTTGCAGTAGGGCGCAGACCCCGCTCGGAAGAGTTATTTTCGTCTGACAGTGGTATCACTTTAGACGAGCGTGGTTTCATCTACGTCAATGCCAATTGCGAAACTGAAGCACCCCATGTATATGCCGTGGGTGATATAGTGCGTGGCCTTATGCTGGCACACAAGGCGTCGGAAGAAGGGGTGATGGTGGTTGAGCGTATCGCCGGCAAGCAGGCGCAGATGAACTATGAATGCATTCCCTCGGTCATCTATACGCATCCGGAAATTGCTGCTGTAGGGCAAACTGAGCAGGAATTAAAAGCGGATGGTATTGAGTGCAAGATAGGGGTGTTTCCTTTCGCAGCAAGCGGGAGGGCGCTGGCGGCCAATGATTCTGATGGTATTGTGAAAATGATTGCGGATGCTGAGACAGATCGCATACTCGGGTGTCATATCATAGGCCCATCTGCAGCGGATCTGGTGCAGCAGGTGGTCATAGCGATGGAGTTTGGATCCAGTACAGAGGATCTGGCGCTCACCGTCTTCGGACACCCAACCTTGTCTGAGGCGGTGCATGAAGCGGCCTTGGCAGTAGACGGACAAGCTATTCATATTGCGAATCGAAAGAAGCGCTAGAAAAATTCGTCCGAGTGCGTACAACAGAATAAGTTACCGACGCGCGCGGATATTCAGCGGGTTCGTTTGGCAGGGGTGTCGTTGCCAAATAACCTTAACGTATAACAGTTAAGAATTGATAACAGGATAGAACATGAATCTTCACGAGTATCAGGGTAAGCAGTTGTTTGCCGAGTATGGGTTGCCAGTATCCAAGGGATACGCTGTAGACACCCCAGAAGAAGCAATGGCGGCAGCGGATAAAATCGGCGGCAATATGTGGGTTGTCAAAGCTCAGGTGCATGCCGGGGGACGTGGCAAAGCTGGGGGGGTCAAACTGGTCAAAACCAAAGCTGAAATCGAAGCCTTTGCCAAACAATGGCTGGGCAAGAGACTGGTCACCTACCAGACGGATGAAGCGGGACAGCCAGTGAGCAAAATTCTGGTAGAAACCTGCACGGATATTGCCGATGAGTTGTATCTTGGTGCTGTGGTCGACCGTTCTTCACGCCGTATTGTTTTCATGGCATCCACCGAAGGTGGTGTTGAAATTGAGAAAGTTGCGGAAGAATCTCCGGATAAGATATTGCGCACCACGATTGATCCGCTGACAGGCCCGCAGCCTTATCAGGGTCGTGAGCTAGCCTTTAAGCTGGGATTGTCAGGGGAACAGATCAAGCAGTTCGTTAAAATTTTCATGGGCTTGGCGCAGTTGTTTGTCGATAAAGATTTGGCGCTGATTGAAATCAACCCTCTGGTGATAACCGAGGAGGGCAACCTGCATTGCCTGGATGCCAAGATCGGCGTCGACAGCAACGCGCTGTACCGCCAACCAGCCTTGCGCGAGATGCATGACGCTACCCAGGAAGACGAACGCGAAGTGCATGCCGCTAAATGGGAATTGAACTACGTCGCTCTCGACGGCAATATCGGGTGCATGGTCAACGGCGCTGGCCTTGCCATGGGAACAATGGATATTGTGGCATTGCATGGCGGGTTTCCGGCTAACTTTTTGGATGTTGGGGGCGGTGCCACCAAGGAGCGCGTATCAGAGGCGTTCAAGATCATTCTGTCTGACGACAAGGTAAAAGCGGTGCTTATTAATATCTTCGGCGGCATCGTACGCTGCGACCTTATTGCTGAAGGCGTTATCGGTGCGGTTGAAGAAATTGGTGTGCAGGTGCCGGTTGTCGTGCGGCTAGAGGGCAATAATGCCGAACTAGGGCGACAGGTTTTGGCCGACAGTGGATTGAACATTATCGCCGCCACCAGCCTCACGGACGCTGCCCAGCAGGCAGTTAAAGCAGCGGGAGGAGCAGCCTAATGAGTATTCTTATCGACAAAAACACCAAGGTCATTTGTCAGGGTTTCACTGGTTCTCAGGGGACGTTTCACTCCGAGCAGGCGATTGCCTATGGCACTAAGATGGTTGGAGGTGTTACCCCCGGCAAAGGTGGTCAGGAGCATTTGGGGCTGCCGGTCTTTAACACAGTGGCAGAGGCGGTAGCCGCAACGGGTGCGCAAGCTTCTGTCATTTACGTTCCAGCCCCCTTTTGCAAAGACTCGATTCTCGAGGCGGCCAACAGCGGAATCAAGCTGATCGTGTGTATTACCGAGGGTATTGCAACGTTAGACATGCTTCAAGCCAAGGTAAAGTGCGATGAACTGGGTGTGCGCCTGATCGGACCTAATTGTCCGGGCGTGATCACTCCTGGCGAATGCAAAATTGGCATTATGCCCGGTCATATTCACTTGCCGGGGAAGGTGGGCATTGTGTCTCGCTCGGGCACTCTGACGTATGAGGCGGTCAAGCAGACAACGGATGCCGGTTTTGGGCAGTCTACCTGTGTCGGTATCGGCGGAGATCCGATTCCGGGGTCCAACTTTATCGATATTCTCGAAATGTTCCAGAATGACCCCGCTACCGAAGCGATTGTGATGATCGGCGAAATTGGCGGTTCGGCAGAAGAAGAGGCCGCTGCGTATATCAAGGCAAGCGTGACGAAGCCGGTAGTCTCTTACATTGCTGGCGTTACTGCGCCCACAGGTAAGCGCATGGGGCACGCGGGTGCGATCATTTCGGGTGGCAAGGGCACTGCTGACGAGAAGTTTGCAGCCCTCGAAGATGCCGGTGTAAAGACCGTTCGCAGTTTGGCAGAAATTGGTGCTGCTCTGGCCGAGATTACGGGCTGGTAAGTTGTTATCCGCCTACGGAAATGATGGAGGGCTGGTCGCGAGACGAGCCCTTTTTTTTGCCCTGACTTAGGCTCCCACGGGCGGCTATTTACCCCGCAAAAACAATACTATCCCCTGCTAGCGGTTGCATGGCTGGGCTTCAGAAGGTTGCCGTGGGTAGGCTGGCAGGACCCCGCAGCACGCAATCGATTGCAATGCCTCACTTGAAATAGGCCAGGTCCACCCCCATATCAAAGGCAGTGTACATATTCCGTTAAATCAACACCTTAGAAACGAGGTTACCATGACTGCTGATGTGAAAAAAGAGACGCTTGGCTTCCAGACCGAAGCAAAGCAATTGCTTCACCTTATGATCCACTCCTTGTATAGCAACAAGGAGATCTTCATGCGTGAGTTAATATCTAACGCCAGTGATGCCATCGACAAGCTGCGTTTTGCCGCACTCGCCGATGATGCCTTGCTGGAAGGGCAGGGAGACTATGCAATACAGATAGATCTCGATAAAAAGGCCAATACCATTACCATCAGTGATAATGGCATTGGTATGAACCGGGACGAGGTGATTGAAAACCTAGGGACCATTGCCAAGTCGGGTACTGCTTCGTTTCTAGAAAGCCTCACCGGCGATGAACGCAAAGATTCTCAGTTAATTGGCCAGTTCGGCGTCGGTTTCTATTCCGGCTTTATCGTTGCCGACCGTGTTCAGGTACATACCCGTAAAGCTGGCGAGTCAGCTGACGCTGGGGTCTTGTGGGAATCCTGTGGCGAGGCAGAATTTTCTATCGAGTCGAAGGCCAGGGAAACACGCGGTACCAGCATCACTCTGTCGCTGAAAAAGGACTGCAAAGAATTCGCTGACGATTTTCGCGTGCGCAGCGTTATCAAGAAATACTCAGACCATATATCAGTGCCGGTGATGATGTTAAAGCCACCTGCACCATCCGCTGAAGACGACGATGCTGTAAGCGATGCGGATACCGCTATTGAGTTCGAGGCAGTCAATGAGGCGAGTGCGCTTTGGATGCGCGGGCGCACAGAAGTAAAGAGTGACGAGTACAAAGCGTTCTACAAACACGTCTCTCACGACTACGAAGACCCTCTGACCTGGAGTCACAACAAGGTTGAGGGCAAGCTTGAATACACTAGCCTGCTTTACATCCCCGCAAAAGCCCCGTTTGATCTGTGGAATCGCGAAATGTCGCGCGGACTTAAGCTGTACGTGCAACGCACGTTTATTATGGATGACGCTGAACAGTTTTTACCGCTGTATCTTCGCTTTATCAAAGGCGTCGTAGACTCCAACGATTTATCTCTGAATGTGTCGCGTGAAATTCTGCAACAGGATCCTGCTGTCGAGAGCATGCGCAATGCGCTGACTAAGCGTGTCTTGGATATGCTGGGCAAAATGGCGAAGGCGAAAAAAGGGAATGATTACGCCACATTTTGGAAGCATTTTGGCACCGTGTTGAAAGAGGGGCCAGCGGAGGACACGACCAATCAGGTGAAGATCGCCAAGCTGTTGCGGTTCAGCACAACCCACACAGATCTAGAAGAGCAGGACCAAGCTCTGGAAGACTATGTGGCGCGCATGCAGGAAAAACAGGACAAAATCTATTATGTCGTTGCAGAGAATTTCAATACGGCTAAGAAAAGTCCTCATCTGGAAGTGTTTCGGAAAAAGGGCATCGAAGTGTTGCTGCTGTCAGACCGTGTTGATGACTGGCTGATGAATCACTTGCGCGAGTTTGATGGCAAGCAATTCCAGGATGTCGCGCGCGGTGCGCTAGAGCTCGCCGGAGACTCGGAGGAGGAGAAGCAAGCTCAGGAAACACTCACCAAAGAATCAGAGGCATTGGTAGAACGTGTCTCTAAAGTGCTCGAAAACAGGGTCAGTGAGGTGCGGGCGACGGCTCGTCTTACCGATTCAGCAGCCTGCCTTGTAGTAGGGGATTTTGATATGGGTTCCCAGATGCGTCGCATTATGGAAGCTGCGGGTCAGGAAATGCCTGAGGCAAAGCCGATACTGGAAATTAATCCTGCACATCCGCTGGTGGAAATGCTTGATCAAGAACCTGACGAAGACCGTTTCGAGAGCCTAGCCAACATCATATTTGACCAGGCCAATCTGGTGGAGGGTGGGCAGCTAGACGATCCGGCAGACTATGTGTCTAGGATGAACAAGCTGTTGGTGGAGATGAGGCAGGCCTGAACATCCGCCGCAGTCTAGACTCGAGATTCACAGCACGATGTTATTGACTATATGGCGGCATGGTGAGGCTGAGGACGGTGTAAACGACCGCCTGCGGCAGCTTACCGGTCGCGGCCGCGATGATGTCAGCTTTGGCTGTAGTCAGTTTCACGCGGCTTGCCACGTCAGAGGCATCCCGCAGCCGCAAAGAATACTGCACAGCCCTTGGGTGCGAACGGTACAGACAGCGGAGATTATTGCCGCTGCCTTTTCACCGTGTACAGTCGCTGCTGAGCAGGCCTTGCATCCGGGCAGTGAAGTGGCCGCTGTGGATGCGGCTATCGGCGCTCACGGTACACAAGAGCACATAGTGCTAGTGTCACACCAGCCGCTGGTGTCGGCGATCGTGGATCACTACCTCGGCGGGGTGGGGAGTGTGCCGTTTCTCACTGCGGGCGGTCTGGTGACGATGTCACTGGACATGGTCGCTCCAGGCTGTGGAAACCAGGTATTTTGGGCGTTCCCGCCGACTTACAAGGAGACTATTTAGTGTCTGATAGTTCCGCTTTTCGTTCTGCAGTCCCACTGGAATGGCATGTTAATGGGCTTAAGCTGGCAGGCCTGTCGTGGGGCGACCCAAGTGGCAGGCCTCTGCTCGCACTTCACGGGTGGCTGGATAATGCCGCCAGCTTTTCTCAATTGGCACCGCTGCTGACCGATTTTTACGTTGTTGCTGTGGATCTTAGCGGTCATGGCCAGAGCGCGCGCCGTTCGGCAGACGCCAGCTACCAGATATGGGATGATCTCCCCGAAATTCTCGGCATACTCAAAGCATTGGGCTGGAACACATTCGACCTTGTGGGGCATTCTCGCGGCGCTATTATCGCTACACTGCTCGCTAGCGCTTATCCTGAACGAGTGCGCCATCTCGTATTGCTCGACGCAGTGACCCCGCAACCGGTTGCGGAGGGTGTCTTTCCTCTTCAAATGCGCAAGGCGCTAGAGGATAAGCCGCGTTTGCTCATTCGAGCTAACAGAGTTTTTGCCTGTTTAGAGGAGGCCGTCGCTTCCCGCACGCGTAACGGCTTGTCTGAGAGCGCCGCTAAACGATTAGTGGAGCGCAATTTACACGCCTGCTCGGGAGGAATGACCTGGACCACGGACCCAAGGCTGCAAGGCGCTTCAGCCGTTAAGTTGACTGAGGCTCAGATTAGGGCAGTATTAGAGGCACTGGACATGCCAACGTTGTTGATGCGAGCTGGGGATACTGCGCATCAAGCCTCAAAATATATTGAGTCTGTGCAACGGAGCATCGACAATCTTGTCGTATACACGATCAAAGGCGGGCACCATTTTCATATGGAGTCTGGCGTCGGCGAGGTAGCGCGGCATATGGAGCATTTTTTGTCAGAGACGAACAAAACGGAGTCCGCACTATAGTGAGTAAATTTAGCCACATTTTGATCAGCGTAATAGTCACTCTTATGTCATTTGCAGGGAGCGTGGCAAACGCTGCTGAGCCAACGTTAGAGATACTGTTGGAACAGCTGAGCGGGTATCCTCACGCGAAACAGGTTGCATTTTCAGAGCAACAGGTCGTAGACCATGAGGTAGGCCTTGGCGCCATACAAAAAATGCGCGGAGAATGGCGTTTCAAAGATAGCGAGCGACTTACTGGAACACTGCTGAGTTATACCTGGCAAATTGTAGATGGCTTTACCTCGGCTGCAGTGATGGATGAGTTGTTGGGCTCTCTGGCGAAAGAAGAGGGCGCTCTTTCGTTATTCGAATGTAAGGGCCGCGCTTGTGGTAAGGGGGTACAGTGGGCCAATCGTGTATTTGGCGAGCGAGTACTGTATGGCAGAGAAGATTTACAGCAGTATCGGGTGTACGCCTTTCAGACAGAAAGAGCCTACCGTCTCGTTGGCTACAGCGCCGCTCGCACTGCAGACCGGCAATACTTGCGCGTTGATTTAATACGGATAGATGATTAGCGTCACAGCACAATAATGCCGAAAGCGATTGTTACATTCGCAGCAGAGAAAGAAATTCCTCGCGAGTTTTTTGATCGCTGCGAAACGAGCCGAGCATTGCTGATGTCTTCATTGATGAGTTCTGTTTTGCCACGCCACGCATCATCATGCACATATGCTGGGCTTCAACTATTACGCCCACTCCTTCTGCGTTAGTCACTGCCATAACCGTTTCGGCGATTTGCGCTGTCAGCGATTCCTGTATCTGAAGCCGTCGGGCAAAAACATCAACGATGCGAGCTACCTTGGACAGTCCTAGTACTTTTCCGGTGGGTATATAGGCGACATGGCATTTCCCAATGAAGGGCAGCAGGTGGTGTTCACACAGCGAGTAAAGCTCTATGTTCTGGACCAGAATCATCTCATCAGAATCAGACGGAAAGAGGGCATCATTAACCACATCTTCCACTGACTCTCCGTAGCCTTGGGTCAGGAATTCGAACGCCTTGGCTGCGCGCTTGGGTGTATCTCGTAAGCCGGGTCGGCTAAGGTCTTCGCCCACAGCCTCAATAATCTTTGCCCAATGGTCTTCCAAAGGAATGTCTCCGTATTAAATTTGACTCTGAATTTAAGCGGGCATGTTACCAACCCGATGACGGCAAGGCAAACAGGTCTGGCTGCCGTTCTGGCTATAAATTCTTCCTCAGAATCGGTTACACTTAGGTCATGACTGACCCTAAATATTTTTCCAATCAACCGCAAACTGTTGGGCAATTGCTGCAGTTCTGCAGTGAAGCGTTGGAAAGCAGTGATGTGTTTTTTGGGCACGGTACAGACAATGCCTGGGACGAGGCTGTCCTTATGGTGCTGTCTGTTGTAGAACTGCCCCTGGACTCTGGCGAGAACGTCTTGCCCCAGCCTGTCGGTAGCGAGGCAGTGGCTCGACTGCAGGAATTGCTGCATCGGCGCATTACGGAGCACGAGCCTTTGCCCTATCTGTTGGGTCGGGCCTGGTTTGCTGGGTTGGAGTTTTTCTGTGACCGGCGCGCTATTATTCCCCGCTCTCCGATTGCTGAGCTCATCCTCAATGATTTTAGACCGTGGTATAACGGCCCGGCCCCAAAGCGCATCCTTGATCTGTGCTGTGGCGGTGGTTGCATCGGATTGGCCGCCGCTTATCAATTTCCCGATGCGCGGGTTGACCTGCTAGATGTCGACAGTGACGCGCTGGAGCTGGCACGCGAGAATGCAGAACATCTGGGCCTGCAGGACAGAGTGGCTGTCATCCAGTCTGATCTTTTCGAGTCTTTAGTGGATACCCGATATGACCTTGTTCTGAGTAATCCGCCGTATGTTGATGCGGCTGATCTTGCGGCGATGCCTGCGGAATTTCATCACGAGCCGAAAGATGCGCTGGGTTCGGGTTCTGATGGTTTGGATTTGACGCGTCGTATACTGTCCTGCGTTCATCCATTTCTGGCGGCTAGCGGGCTGCTCATCGTAGAGGTAGGTAACAGTTGGCCAGCGCTTGAGGAGGCTTACCCCAAGGTGCCGTTTACGTGGGTAGAGTTTGAGCGCGGTGGGGATGGCGTGTTTGCCCTCACTGCACAGGAGTTGCAAGATTACAGCACAATTGTTGGCTAATTAGGCCTATAATAGTAGGCTTTAAAACTTCAGTAAGGGTAAGCAAGATAACACTATGTCAGGTAATTCAATTGGCAAATTATTCACGGTGACCAGCTTTGGCGAAAGCCATGGCCCAGCTTTGGGCTGCATCATTGACGGCTGCCCACCGGGTCTTGCTTTAGAATCTGCCGATATGCAACACGATCTGGATCGGCGTAAGCCTGGCACCTCGCGGTTTACGACCCAGCGGCGTGAGGCTGATGAAGTGCGTATTTTGTCCGGCGTGTTTGAGGGTGTTACGACGGGAACGGCTATTGGGTTGATGATTGATAACACCGACCAGCGTTCGAAGGACTATTCTGCCATCAAGGATACGTTTCGCCCTGCTCACGCAGACTATACGTACAATCAAAAATACGGCTTTCGCGATTACCGCGGCGGCGGGCGTTCTTCCGCGCGCGAGACCGCAATGCGAGTGGCTGCCGGAGCAATCGCCAAGAAGTATCTGCTGTCGCGTTACGGCATACAGGTTCGAGGATACCTGTCACAGTTGGGCCCAATTGTAGCCCAGCGCCTCGATTGGGATGTGGTGGAGTCCAATCCTTTCTTTTGTCCAGACGCGGACAAATTGTCAGAGATGGAAACCTTCATGGCCGCTCTTATCAAACGTGGCGACTCTATCGGTGCACGTATCAATGTCGTTGCCAGTGGCGTCATGCCGGGATTAGGCGAGCCAATTTTCGATCGGCTTGACGCGGATGTCGCTGGCGCAATGATGAGTATTAATGCGGTTAAAGGTGTGGAGATTGGCGCAGGCTTTGCCGCAGTAGAACAATACGGCAGCGAGCATCGGGATCTGTTGACGCCGGAGGGGTTTGTCGGCAATAACGCCGGAGGCGTCTTAGGAGGCATCAGCAGTGGTCAGGATATTGTGGTCAGCCTGGCTCTGAAGCCGACATCCAGCATTCGCCAGCCGGGAGACAGTATTGATACCAGCGGCAAAGCAATACAGGTCGCAACACATGGTCGGCATGATCCCTGTGTTGGAATTCGGGCTACACCTATCGCCGAGGCCATGCTGGCCATCGTATTAATGGATCATGTGCTGCGTCATCGGGCGCAGAATATGGACGTGAAGTCTGCTACGCCGGTGCTGCCGGCATCAGTTCCCGGTGACACTGGGCACTAACGTTGGAGTAGGTGTGTGAGCAGGGCCAGTCGACGTTTTTATCGCTCCACCGGATTGGGTCTTGCAGCCTTGGGTGTTCTAGTATGGGCAGCCGTCGATCAGTTCGGGATCTCACTCGAGGAGATGACGGGACTTTTTTTGGGTACACTTTGGGTAGCCGGCGGAATCATTGCACTTGCTGCGTTTTTGGTAGCGGTGTTGATTGGCGCGCGCAAACTGCTGCAACGGAACGATTCGGACTAACTGTCGTGTGGGAATTTACTCGAGAGTGCTTTTTAACACGATGTCGTGGCAGTGGCGCCTGCTAATGCGCATCGGCCGCGACTCAAATGAGGGCTAGAAACACATGGCACAATTTGTATTGGTGCCCTTCCAGCGCCTAAAAATCGAAGTCCTTCAGGCGTTGCTAGAGGATTATGCCACTCGCGACGGGACGGATTACGGCGAGCGAGAACTCACCACTCAGGACAAAGTCGATCGATTACGACGCCAGCTTGGCGCTGGTGATCTGCAAATCCTCTACGATGCCGACAGCGAGCAGTGGGACCTGGTGCCACAGGCACAGGCTGAACTGCTGCTCAACAGCTGATATTATTCAGGCATGTCGATAACACCTGATTACATTCTGGACGCCTCCGGCCTGCTTTGTCCCGAGCCGGTGATGCTGTTGCACAACCGGATACGAGATATAGCCGTAGGCGAGACGCTCCAGATACAGGCAACAGACCCTTCCACCGAGCGCGATATCCCCCGCTTTTGCGTATTTCTTGGGCATGAATTGCTAGAGCATACCGCGGTTGATGGTCACTATGTATATATAATACGCAAGCTGGCATCGGATTGATGAGCGCACCTGAATATATGTCCCTTTCTAGCGTGTCAGACACCTTTTGCTGTAAGCGACTTGAGCGTGTGTTTGATGATTGCTTTTGCGATACATTCCGCACGCGCCTTTTTGGCGGCGCTGAAGAACCACTCTATCAACCCGCTCAGACGCCAGGCGACTATCATGCGCTATATTATCGCGGTGACTATTTTGCCAGCGCATTGCATGAAGTCGCGCATTGGTGCATCGCTGGTATTGAGCGCCGGCAGCAATTAGATTTTGGTTACTGGTATGCCCCTGATGGGCGTAGTGGCGAGGAGCAACAAGCGTTTCAATCTGCCGAGCGCAGGCCCCAAGCTCTGGAGTGGTTTTTTTCGCAGGCTTGTGAGTACCGCTTTCGGGTCAGTGCCGACAATCTCGGTCGGTCCGAGGATGCAATACCAGACACTACAGTGTTTCAATCTTGCGTCCTAGAGCAGGCCTTGTGTTGGCAGAGAGAGGGCTTGCCGGAAAGGGCAGAGCTGTTCTTTGACAGTTTATGCTGCGAATTTTCCACCATGACGTCGCCTCGGCAACTGCATTTTTCTCTGGTAGATCTTGGATGAACGGTGTAAACGTCATCTGGCGGAGCAGCGCTACTGGGGTTGGCTTGTGGTCTATCGCGAGGTTCCAGTATTCGACACAAGAGCCTATCGCACTGTGACTCTGCATATACTTGCTGATGAGAATATTCCTGCGGTAGAGCATTTTTTTACTGCGGATACGCACGTTCAAAGACTGGGCGGACGGGCTATTGGCCGCGCACAGTTGCAGCATATCGATATTTTGTTAGTAAGATCAGTAACGCGTGTAGATGCGACACTGCTGTCTGGTACGGGAGTCAAATTTGTAGGCACAGCTACCAGTGGTTTAGATCACATTGATCAAGAGTATCTTAGCCAGCGTGGAATTCGCTTCGCCTACGCCCCCGGGTCTAATGCCAATTCCGTGGTTGAGTATGTGTTGGCAGCGGTCGCTAGCATTGGTGACACATTGGAGAAATTACTGGCAGGAGGCGTCGTCGGTATTGTTGGGTATGGGCATGTCGGCAAGGCGGTCGCCGCGCGGTGTGATGCATTGGGTATTGGCTATCGCGTTTTTGATCCGTGGCTGCAACAGAATATGATCAGCCAAACTGCCACTCTAGAGCAGGTTCTGGACTGTGATGTCGTGACTCTGCATCCGGAGCTGACGGCAGATGAACCCTGGCCAAGTCATCACCTACTCGGCAGTGCTGAATTGGAGCGCTTGCGTCCTGACAGTGTCCTTATCAACGTCAGTCGCGGCCCTGTCATCGACAATACGGCCCTACTGACACAGTTAAACAGTGGGCGAAGATTTTCTACGGTGCTTGATGTGTGGGAGGGTGAGCCGGCTATCAATGCTGCATTGCTTGAGCGCGTCACACTGGGCAGCGCGCATATCGCCGGCTACAGCCTTGATGGGAAATTGTTGGCTACGCGCATGCTTAGCGACGCAGTGAAGGAGTGGCAGCATCACCACTCGCCAGCGCTCGATAGCCCCGCAGGATTTGCCCCTGCGTTATTGTTGCCGGAAGGTTTGTCTAGGGCCGGGCAGATCCGTTATCTCCTGCAGTCCAGATACGATATTTCGATAGATGACGCGCTTTTACGCCAGGCTATTTTAGGCGAGCAAGTGGTTGGCAAACGCGCAGCGCAATTCGACCAACTGCGTAAATCCTACCGTGGGCGTCGTGAGTTGGCGGGGTCAGTCGTAGCGCATTCATTGCCGGCATCCGCGGACATTGAGACCTTGCGTGCTTTGGGTTGCATAGCTGTCAGCAGTAGCGACTCCGAATGAGCATGTCTTTTTGTGCTTGCCGGTCATAGTCTGTTGAACCGCGCTGGTGTACGCTATATCAATAACGTAAGCAACCGAGAAGCGAACCATGCACGACGAAGAACAATGGCGAGAAAAATTGACATCCGAGGAGTTTCACGTCTGTCGCGAGAAAGGCACAGAGCGACCTTTTACGGGAGAGTATTGGAACTGCACCAAAGAGGGTGTTTATCAGTGTCGATGTTGTGGGGAAAAACTGTTTTTATCCGACAGTAAATTTGATGCCGGGTGCGGCTGGCCCAGCTTCTTTCAGGCCGCTGATGCCAAACTGATTGACGAGGTGCAGGATCGCAGCCTCGGGATGATGCGCACAGAGGTCATGTGTAAGGCCTGCGGCGCACATTTAGGCCATGTGTTCGAAGATGGCCCTGCGCCGACTGGCCTGCGCTATTGTATTAACAGCGTGTCGATCAAGCTGAAGGAAGCGGGGAGCTAGAATTGGAGCGGGAAACCGGGTTCGAACCGGCGACCTCAACCTTGGCAAGGTTGCGCTCTACCAACTGAGCTATTCCCGCTGATGGCGCTTGATGAATGGCGTCCCCTAGGGGGTTCGAACCCCTGTTACCGCCGTGAAAGGGCAGTGTCCTAGGCCACTAGACGAAGGGGACGCAACGGTCTCCATCAAGAGGCGCGCATTGTAGGAAGAGAGGGAGGTTGCGTCAAGTCCTGCAGGCCCGATTTTAGCCGAATTGTTTGCCGCAACTGCAGTCGCTTAACGGTCAATTCAAGCGTATTGAAGGCATTTTCCTAAGGCGGAGTCGCTGCACGCATATCCTCCAGCTGCTGGAACTCTGCGAGTTCCTCTTCGGCCATGTAATGAAGGCAATTGGCGCCGAAAAACCACAGCAATTGCCTCGGAAAGGTCGGGGTAAACTCGGGATAGGTATCGAACAGGCGCGCAATCAAGTCCGGCCCCTGCTCATAAAAGTCGCTAGGGTAGTTCCCGAGAGACTGAAACCCGGCTGCAAGCTCGCGCAGCGGGTGCTCCTGTGGCAGCTGCTGGGTCCGAGTCGCCAGCGTTTCAGCGAACTCGCCTAGTAGCGAGCGACAGTGTCCAAGGTATTGTTCGTCATTCATAAACGGTATCGTGTGTGAGGAGGAATGCGAGTACAATTACGCGCTTATTAAGCCACGCAGCACCCTGAAACCTGATGATACCAGCACTTGAGATAGAAAACCTTAGCAAGGTTTATGATAACGATTTTGAAGCGCTCAAAGGCATTAGTCTCAGCGTAGAGCAAGGCGATTTTTTTGCCTTACTAGGCCCCAATGGCGCCGGAAAATCGACAACTATTGGTATTATTTGTTCACTGGTTGCCAAGTCCGCTGGCAAGATTTCAGTATTCGGCATTGATATCGATGAGGATTTTCCGGCGGCTAAGCGACATATCGGTATTGTTCCGCAAGAATTTAATTTTAACCAGTTTGAAAAGGGCTTGGATATTGTCATTAATCAGGCCGGTTATTACGGTCTGGCGCCGGGACTGGCCAGAGAAAGGGCAGAAAAGTACCTGCGCGAGCTCGGGTTGTGGGAGCAGCGAGACATACCTGCGCGGATGTTGTCAGGCGGAATGAAGCGCCGTTTGATGATTGCCCGTTCTCTGGTCCATGAGCCGCAATTGTTGATCCTGGATGAGCCCAGTGCTGGCGTAGACATTGAAATGCGCCGTTCTATGTGGGATTTTCTCCGGCGAATTAATGCACAAGGGACCACGATTATTCTCACCACGCACTACCTCGAAGAGGCAGAGGCGTTATGTCGGCATATCGCGATTATCAATCATGGGAAGATCGTAGAGAATACGTCGATGAAAGAGCTTCTGCGGCAATTAGATCGCGAGGTATTTATACTCGACTGTTTGGAGGAACTGCCGGAGGCCATTACCATTGACGGGTTTTTGATACGTCGTGTAGACGATCATACGCTGGAAGTGGAGGTGCAAAAAGGGCAGCATCTTAATCAGGTATTTAACGCTCTGGATGTCGCGGGCATTCATATCAGTAGCATGCGTAATCGTGCGAATCGTCTGGAGGAAATGTTTGTGAATCTTGTCGAGGGTGTTGCATGAATGTGCAAGAACAGTATGTAGCGTTTATGACCATCGTCAGGAAAGAGATAAAACGCTATCTGCGCATATGGACGCAAACACTGCTGCCATCGGCGATCACTATGTCTCTTTACTTTGTAATCTTTGGAACGCTTATTGGTTCTCGCATTGGTGAAATGGGCGGTTTTACCTATATGGAGTTTGTGGTTCCGGGCCTCATTATGATGGCTATCGTCACCAACTCTTATTCCAACGTGGTATCGTCTTTTTTTGGCGCCAAATTTAGTGGCAGTGTTGAGGAGTTACTCGTCTCCCCGGTGTCCAATGTCGTCATTTTGATGGGCTATGTGGTAGGAGGCGTGTCGCGTGGTTTGTTAGTGGCCGTAGTGGTAACGCTGGTCTCGTTGTTCTTTACGGACCTCACCATACACAGTTATTTTATTGTAGTGGTGGTTGTGTTGATGACGTCTACGCTATTTGCCCTCGCTGGCTTTATTAACGCTGTTTATGCCAACAGCTTCGATGATATTTCCATTATTCCAACCTTCGTGCTGACGCCATTGATCTACCTCGGCGGCGTATTCTACTCAATGGATCTGTTACCAGAGTTTTGGGCCAACGTCTCCAAGCTCAATCCTCTTGTGTATGTCGTCAACGCATTTCGCTACGGCGTGCTTGGTGTATCCGATGTTAGTCTTCCGATAGCCTTTGGCATGATTGTTATATTTACCACACTGGCGTTTGGTTACAGCATGCATTTGCTCAATTCTGGCAAGCGCTTGAGGCAGTAGGTCGGTGGTGTCAGGAGAAGATCAAGAACTGTTATTGGGGCGTCATACGCCGGTTCTTCAGGAATACGCTCCGCAGATTCTCTATCCCATACCGCGGCATTTAGCGCGCCAAAATTTGGGTTTGAGCGACGCACTGCCATTTCAGGGAGTTGACCTCTGGCACGCGTATGAATTGTCTTGGCTCGATAAGAGCGGCAAGCCTGTGGTGAGGGTAGGGCGCTTCAGTGTGCCGGCTACTTCACCCAATATCGTTGAATCCAAATCCTTTAAGTTGTATCTGAACTCACTCAACAACAGCCAATTTAGTAGTGATGAAGACGCCAAGGGGACTATCACCACAGACATCAGTGCCGTGGCAGGTGCAGATGTCACTTTAAGCCTGTATGCAGCCGATGACCCGGCGCTGGCGGGAGCGACACTGCAAGGTGAGTGTCTCGATGAATGCACTATTGAGCCGCGGCGCGGTGAGCCGGATGCAATGCAATTGGAGGTGCAGCCTGGCAATGTAGTGGAGGAGGTGCTCTACAGTCACTTGCTGCGTTCATTGTGCCCCGTTACGGGTCAGCCAGATTGGGCCACCGTGTGGTTGCACTATCGCGGGTCAGCCATCATGCACGGCTCATTGCTGCAGTATATTGTCGCCTACCGTGAGCATCAGGAATTTCATGAGCAGTGTCTAGAGCGCATGTTTACCGATATTTCTATGCGCTGTGATGTCGATTTTTTGCATATCCAAGCGTTCTATACTCGCCGTGGCGGGCTCGATATCAGCCCGTTTCGCAGCACGGATGGCAATGCGCAGCCACTCCCGAGACTCAACCGACAGTAACTTGGTCAACACGGGGATTTAGCCCCGTAGGAGACTGGCAAGCCCCCTGTATTGTGGTATGCTGCGCGCCCTCATGGTGAGGTGGCCGAGTGGTCGAAGGCGCACGCCTGGAAAGCGTGTATACGGTAACGTATCGAGGGTTCGAATCCCTCCCTCACCGCCATGAAGCTATATAGATCAATGAGTTACGACAAATTTAATAATCTACTCCGAACCTACTCCCGCTATAAAATTGATACTGCCAACAGGCTACAGCGCAGAACCGCTCATTTCATTAGCACTTTCGGCACTTCCGACAAAACTCCAGCTCAGCCAAACCCACCGCTGGGGTTTGGAATGGACACACAGTCGTCGAGAAGATCATTCACGCCGTCACCGTCAACATCGCCTGCGGGTGTGACCGATGCACTGGCTTCAGATGCTTGGCTGTTTCCTGCATCGTTCGTCGCCGACACGGAACAGACATAGCTCACTCCGTTGCTAAGCCCCGAGACAGTGACGGGTGAGGTCGAGCTGCTAACGAGAGAGAAATCGGAGGGGTCATTGAGGCACACGGCAGTGTAGCCCGTGATCGGTAAACCATTGTTTGCGCCTGGCGTATGCAAACGTTAGCAAGACGGCGATGATGGAATTGCCGTAAATCATGATGGATTCCTTTCCAGTGTCTTTGGCCTAATCCAATATCAGTGCCATGTGCGTTCTAGTGAAAGCTTAAGACGAATAAAAGGACTATTGGAGGGATATCGTCCGTGTATCCCAGTGCTTGACATGACTTGATCGAGCGAAGCTCACTGAGTGTGCTGGGGTCGGGCCTTCATCGGTTCACGTGCAAATATTTTTGAGTCGACTCCAGGCGGGAGCCCACCGGAGTCTATACCGCTCTGGGCTTCAGTGGGGCCCCTACTGTGCATAAATAATGAATTCGGATAGACTAGCCGTGTCGTCTAAACTAGTGGCAATCCACGTATTTGCGGCATTAAGACTTAGCTAACAACACAAGCGGATAGCCCACCCCATGTTTGAATTCACGGTAAATGACAGTGTTTACGCCGTAGACGTAGAGGCAGACACTCCACTGCTTTGGATTTTGCGCGACCATTTGCAATTGTTGGGTACGAAATTTGGTTGTGGCGCTGGCCTCTGTGGCGCATGTACGGTGCATTTGGACGGGAGCGCAACGCGAAGCTGTGTGCTGCCGATTAGCGCCGTTGCTGATCGGCGCATAACGACTATTGAGGGATTGGGTGGCGAACATCCGGTGCAGCAGTCGTGGATTGATCACAGCGTGCCGCAATGCGGCTATTGCCAGTCAGGACAAATCATGAGCGCAGTGGCATTACTTGATGGCAACCCAAACCCCAGTGAGACAGATATAGAGCAGGGCATGGCCGGTAATATTTGCCGCTGTGGCACCTATCCGCGGATAAAAGCAGCCATACAATCGGCCGCACAGACTAAGCACTACAGCGCCTCCCACACGAGTAATGAAACCGTTGGAGATGACGTATGAGCGTCTCCCGACGTGGTTTTATAATAGGCACTGCCACTGTAGGCGGGGGCCTGTGGCTAGGGCTGAGCCTGCGCGGAGACGCGCCTTATCCCAATACGCGCGAGGGTAGCTTTCAGCCAAATGCCTTTTTACAGATCACTCCTTCCGGTGAGGTGATATTTCAATTGCCTAAATCAGAGATGGGGCAAGGTATACAGACCTCTCTGACGACTCTGCTCGCCGAGGAACTAGACTACGAGCCCGCTGACATCATTATTGAGTATGCCGGCGTGCACAAAGACTTCGCAGCGGCAGGTGGCTCGCAGCTTACCGGTGGCAGTGCGAGTATTGCTGTGAGTTGGAATCCTTTGCGCGAGGCTGGCGCTGCAGCGCGGGCAATGCTCATCGCGGCAGCCGCTGGACGCTGGGGTGTCGCGGTAGAGTCTTGCAGTACCGAGCCTGGCGTGGTCTTGAATAACAGCAATGGTGAAAAATTAGGCTACGGCGCCTTAGCAGAAGAAGCCAAAGATTTTCAGCACACAGCGTTTGAACTTAAAGAAAAATCCGCATACCGGTGGCTCGGCAAGAACATGCCACGTCTCGACCGCATTGCCAAAAGCACCGGTGAGGCCCGCTATGGAATGGACGTTCAACTGCCGGGCATGAAAACTGCAGTGGTTATTCGCCCTCGTCAATTCGGGGCGACACTTGGAAGCTTTAATGCGGATACAGCGCTGAAGGCGAACGGAGTTGAGGCCATTTTTGCGATTCACAGCGGCGTCGCAGTCGTGGCAGATACGTATTGGCGTGCGCGAAAAGCAGCGCAGCTAGTCGACATAACGTGGGTGGATGGCCCCCTCGCCAATCTCGATTCCGAGGCCATCCTAGCGCTGCAGAAAACGGCGCTTAAAAACGGAAGCGGACATATTGCTATGGAGCGGGGTGATGTTGCGGTGCAAGAAACGCGGGGCGAACGTCTGGAGAGTATTTACAGCGCACCTTATACGCATCACAGCCCAATGGAACCACAAAATGCAACGGCAATAGTGAATGGCGATAATTGCGAAATATGGGCGCCGAGTCAGGCGCCAGATATTTCCCAGGCAGTCGCCGCTCACTATACTGGAATCACGCGGAGCAACATTGTGGTGCACGCCCTGACATTAGGTGGCGCTTTTGGTCGGCGAGGCTATGTAGACTTTATCGGTGAGGTTGTTGCTATTGCCCAGCAGATTCCTGGTACTGCGGTCAAGTTAGTATGGTCGCGCGAAGACGATATGCAGCATGATTTTTACCGACCAGCAACAATGCATGGAATGACCGCTACACTAGCCGAAAACGGAAAGATAGACAGTTGGCAGCATCGGCTGGTCTCACCTAGTATTGTAAAAGGACTGGGAGTCAGTCTTGCCAGTACGATTTTGCCGGAGTGGGTTCCAACTGAAATGGCGCGGGCTATCGGCCGTAAAAGTGGCGAACTGTTTGCGGGGGCCGATCCAACTACTGCCGAAGGCGCAAAGGTTGCCTATGATATTCCAAACTTCGCCGTCGAACAAATTCTGCAAGATTCAGGCGTGCCGATCGGCTTTTGGCGTTCCGTTGGTTTTTCACATAACTGTTTTGTGGCGGAGTCGTTCGTGGACGAGTTGGCGCATGCGGCAGATCAAGACCCTCTCAAATTCAGACTGGCTCACTTGGAAAATGCCCCACGCTATCAAGCTGTTTTGAAACTTGCTGCAGAAAAATCCGGCTGGGGCAATCCACGCAAAGGTCATTTTCAGGGAATTGCGGTTGTAGAGCCGTTTGATTCTTTTTGTGCTGCGGTGGTAGAAGTTTCCGTTGTTGGCAATGAATACACAGTAGAGCGTGTCGTAAATGCGGTAGATTGTGGTTTTGTTCTAAATCCAGACATTGTTGCAGCGCAAGTCGAAAGCGCAGTAATCTATGGTCTTGGGGCAGCGATGAAACCGCCCATCACCATCTCAGGTGGAGCGGTGCAGCAATCTAATTTCCACGATGCACCGGTACTGCGTATGAATGAATCACCCGTAATCGAAACCTACATCGTCCAAAGCGATGAAGACCCAACGGGTATTGGCGAGATCGGGCTTCCGGCAGTGGCGCCTGCTTTGGCCAATGCACTGTTTGCAGCGACTTCAAAGCGCCTCCGCGAATTACCACTGGTGCTTGGGTAGGCGCCCTCGGTGCAATCGCTCGACCTCAAAGTGCTCCGGCAAACAAACGATTGGCTGAAAGAAGGCCGCAGTGTGTGGCTGTGTACCGTTATCCACACCTGGGGTTCTGCCCCGCGTATCCCCGGTAGCTTGTTGGCATATGCTGATGGAGACACCGTGGGTTCTCTATCCGGAGGTTGCGTAGAGGAGGAACTTCTGCAACGCCTTGAGACAGGTGAAATCGACACCGCCAGCGCACACTATATTGTTTATGGCGGAGAGGATGCAGAGAGCGTGCGCCTGCAACTACCCTGCGGTGGAAAACTCGGCATTTTGCTAGAGCCTCTGCAGCATGATGACCTGGAAATTTTTCAGGACATTGTTGCTGCGCTTGAGCGCGGAGAAAATATCCGCCGCGACCGAATGTGGCCGCAGGGCCAAAACAGCCTGACTATTGACGCCGGGGACTCCGATATTTCGCTCTCATTAGAGAAAGGAGACCCCCTGCGCCTTACGCAGACTTACGGCCCTGTCATCCATCTACTGATTATAGGTATCAACGAAGTCAGTCGTCATCTTGCTCAATTTGCACTGGCTGTCGGGTATCGTGTCACAGTGTGTGATCCGCGCGCAGAGCAGCATACATCATGGGATATAAGCAATGTGAGGTTGCTGACGACCATGCCAGATGACACAATTCTTAGCCATGCGGCTGACGCGCATTCCGCCATTGTTGCCGTAACGCACGACCCGCGTATTGACGATATGGGTTTGATGGTTGCATTTAATACCGATGCTTTTTATATCGGCGCAATGGGATCGCAGGCGACCACTCAAAAACGCAAGGAGCGACTTGCCGCATTAGGCGTATCGCCGAAAGAGCTGCTCAGATTGCGCGCGCCCATCGGGCTTGATATCGGCAGTAAAACACCCGCTGAGATTGCGATCTCTATATTGGCAGAACTGATCGCTTGCCGTAAAAAAACCAGCACCGTCGCATGAACACTATTGGTTCAGTCGTTATGGCGGCCGGCAGCAGCATTCGATTTGGTAGCGACAAGCGTCGTTACGATGACGGCAATGGTCCTCTGTTGCAACAAACCCTTGCTCATGTAGTGGCGCTTAATTTGCCTGTATCTGTTGTTCTGCGGGTTCAGGATCAGACAAAAGTAGACGAACTGCTGGGCCGACATGCTAAAAATCCCGCGCTAGCATGTTACTTCGTTAGTCATCCGGAGCTGGGCATCGGTCACAGTCTCGCTGCCTTTTTTCAGCAGCCGCCCCCTTGGGACGGTGCTATGATTTTCCTTGCAGATATGCCGTGGATCCGGCCGGATACGAGTCGACTGTTGATGGAAAAGTTCGATGTTGAAAAAATCATTGCGCCGCAAATAGCGGGTCAGCGCGGTCACCCGGTGCTGTTTCCGCGTCAGATGTTTGCAAAACTTGCTCAATTGCGCGGAGACCGAGGCGCAAACGCGTTACTGCAAAGTTCGCCAGGTCTGGTTAGGGAAATACCCGTGGAAGATCGCGGTATCGTGCTGGACGTTGATAGTTCACCCTGCTAGTTCTGGCGCTCCGGCATATTTTTTCAGGCTCTACCGTCGCCACTGCTGAACAGCGAAAGAGAAAGGCCCTCTTTCCCAGTCCATAAATATGGTGTGCCGTTGGCCGACACCTGGCGCCCACCTGTGAAGTGCCCTTCCAATTGCTCCGCGCTTACATAGCTAAGCGTGTAGTCGATTGAGCTGACATTGACAGCAACACGCAGGGAAAGACCGATAACGATTAACGATTAACGATTAACGATTAACGATTTCTTCAGTATAAGCATGAACTTTCACTCCCATGAGGGTCGAAAAACAGCCCCATTGCCCTTAACCTATATGAATTTCTCGATATAATATATGCTATGGTGTCTGCTGTTTTTGATTTGGATGTAACTATATGAGCGATGTTATTACTACGGCCTCAGGCTTGAAGTATGAAATTCTGGAGAGCGGGAGCGGGGCAACGCCTGGACCAACCGATACCGTGAGCGCGCACTACCACGGGACATTTGAGGATGGTCGAGTTTTCGATAGTTCTGTCGAGCGAGGCCAGCCCATTGATTTACCTGTGAACGGTGTTATCGCTGGCTGGACGGAAGCCTTGCAGATGATGAAGGAAGGTGACAAGTGGCGACTTACTGTAACTCCAGAGCTTGGCTACGGAGCCAATGGCTCGGGACCGATTCCGGGCAATACAACACTGATATTTGAAGTCGAGTTGATTGCTGTTCGCTAGAGATAATGTGGACCACCTTGTCAGACGGGCTGAGTAGTATAGCTAAGCCGTGACAGTAATCGTGTCACCGTATCGCTTCACTGGGTATTGATCACCCTGTCGTAGAGAATCCAGCTATAATCGACCCCGTAGGCTGCAGCGTGGTAGTGGCATTCCATACAGCTGCTTTCCGTCTGGAAGTAAGTTTCCATCGTGACGTTAGCCGCACGTTGTGGAAACGGGTCGCCTGCTAGGCTGTTCTCGTAGTTTCCGGGATTGAAGTCAGGGTCATAAGGAGACCGTAAACTAGGGTCTAGCGGCCACTGGGTGACCACCAATCTATAATTTTCCCAGACCGTACCTTTTAAGAGTGCACGGTATTTTTTGTTCAGTTCTTGGGTCGAGTATCCCGCAGGATCATTGGGCGTGGTAGGAATGGGGACGGCTCTGGTCACCTGAACCGGCTCACGAGTTTCGCGGATCGGAAAAGGCGCTTCGATGCCAGCGGGCTCGTAGTTGTAGCCAGTGGGTTGGGCGTTAACTATTAGGCTAGGCGGTTCGTTGGTTCCGTTGTTAAAGGACGGATGAAGGCCGGAGACGTTATCAACATGCTCGAATGTGGACCAGATCCATTGCGGGAAGATCGCGGTTTTTTGCATGATATGAAATCCAACCATGCCCACTGTTGCGGTTGTATAGTTGTAACCATCTTCGTCCGAGATTAATGCCTTACGGACATAGTAACGATCGTGGTCGTCTTGGTCTGTTAGTATTCGCCAGGAGACCTTAATCTCCATTGCGTTGGTGTCAAACTCGATACCCTGCTGAGGGCTGATGCCTGCGTTGATCTGAGCGGCCACAGTATCAGCGATTGCCGAATCTACTGTTGCCTTGTCATACCAGCGGTTGTTCCGTACCTGATCGTACTGGATCTGGTTGATACGGACCTCATACCGCACGTAGTTCTTATTCTGGTCGATGAGTGGACCGCTAAAGGCTTGATTTTGCTGGCCTACGATCCCACCCTTGGTGACCATAGCCAGTACACGTTCGCCACTGACTTCCCCCGCCGGCGTCTGCACCGGGTCTGTGCTATTCCATTCCGGTGGCACAGAGTCATCATGGGGAAATAGTTCAAAGCCCTCACGATAAGTTTCCCAGACAACCGGGGCACTGTCGCTTGCGTTTGTGTTGGTTTGGCGAAACGTGTCTGGATTATTGGGCTCGATGGGGACGCCACGATTCACTGGAGTGGCGGGCCAAGATAATGCAATAAAAGACTGCCACGAAAAGGTGTCGAAGAAAGGTCGTGTCAGGACCGGGTCATGGATGATGTCGGCCGGTGGTGATGGGACTTCTAGTGGAATCTCACCAGACAGCACAGGACTAAGATTTGCATATACCGCAGTGTCCTGCTTCGATGTGCTCTCATTTGAATCGTTGTTTTCGCAGGCGGCCAGGGTCATGGCGACGAGGACTATAGGTAGTCGTGTATACATGAAGGATGTTTTCGAGTTTAGAAGAATGAAAGACTCAGATCTAGGTGCAATCTGCCTGCACATTATATTAACACGAACGGTATCCTTGCCTGCAAGCTAGGATGAATCCTCTGTACAAAGCTGCGGGGTTTAGTCTTATGCTAGACACTTCTTGTAAGATCACAGACTTCGCCTAGGGCGAAGCCTGTGACTTGGAAGTGTTACTCAGAAGGGGGCATCATGACCGTATCGATAACATGAATGACTCCATTGGAGGCATCAATGTCGGTGATGATGACGTTAGCGCCATCGATTGTAACGCCAGTATCCGCTACGACTATGGCGGCTGTTCCACCCTGCACGGTGGTCACTTCTGTGAGTTCTACTACCTCTGCAGCAGTGACATCACCGGCCACTACATGGTAGGTCAGTATGGCAACCAGCTTGTCTTTATTCTCAGGTAAAAGCAGCATTTCTACGGTTCCATCTGGCAACTTAGCAAACGCCTCGTTGGTAGGAGCAAACACTGTAAAAGGCCCTGCACCGGACAGTGTATCTGCCAAGTCAGCAGCCTGAACTGCAGCTACCAGAGTTGTGAAGTCGTCATTACTGGCAGCGACTTCCACGATATTAGGCGCTGCAGCAGCCTCGCCTTCTTCGTGGTGAGCGGCATTGACAAAAGCCGCACCTGATAGGACGCTGAACAACGCAATTGACGTTAAGAATTTTGTGGAAATATTCATTTCTATACCCTCTAAATTTAGTTTGGTCTATATCCCACATCAAGCTGTGGTAATGGTACTTACGCTCCCAAGATACAGTTGGACCACCTCAGTTGACTCGCTACTCAATTAAAGGGCCTCGAGCCGTTCTGGCGACATTCAGGAGGTTCCCAAGCCCCGCGCGCGATCCGCTTTAGATGCTGTCGCAGTGATCCTGCATGTTGATGGGGATGTCGGTTCCCGAGGTCAAATTACCTGCTACAGCGAGGGAGGCTTTGCGCCACGCGGCGGGAAATTACATCGCTCGCGGCTCATCGCCCCATTAGCGGCGAGTAGTCGTCAGCACGTCATTCTTGTGTCTGTGAAACGCCCCAACGCGGTATCTTCGACCCTTCATTGCTCAGGCTGTTCGGACGCTGAATCACTGCCTGCAGTTGTCTGACTCATTTTTACATCATAATCAGGGAGAATTGCGCCTAGCATGACAAACATTTCGTCGTCGCTAGTTAAGCCAGATGTAATGGCGCAGGCATCGCATGAACCGTCGCCCGCCCCGGGCGCAGAATCGCAACTCGCATCGCCATCGGCGCCGCTGCAGGCAGCCCCTAATTGACCTGCTACACAAGCGATAGGCTCACACGGTTCGGCATTTTCCGGTCTACGAGATGCACGCGTTACAGTGTCCGGGTTAAGTGAGCCATCCGCATTGACGCCGTTATTATAAGTGGAGCAATACTCCAGCGTTCGGTCTGCCGGATCAGGTGAATTGAAAACGAGATGCGGACTGAACAATTTGTCTGCAGGCTCATCGTAGGAAAATGACTCATAAATTTGCTCCCCGCCCTTGAGAGAAACCGTGAAGTGTTTGCCGCGTTTGTGCGTATGCGAAGACAAGTAGATAAGGCCATCGCCTAAGTCCAACACATAGTCGTGACACACCGTCTTGCGCTCAAAAGGTGGCGTTCCAGTGCCCGCGCTGATATTTGAGCTATCAGTAAAGTACTCCGCATCGAACCGACGATCATCAGTGTAGAACAAGTTGCGCCAGACATGGTGCAACGCGTCTTTAGTCGTGAGATTAAACGCGTGAGAGTTCCAATAGAAAATACCGTAGGTAGGATGCGTTCCAAAGAACCCGGGCTGGGTCAGATAAGAGCCCACATTCGAGCCAAGACCAGCGATGGGGCCGCCCGGAGGTCCAAAGCCAATACAGGCCACACTGTTTTGCAGCTCGCTCCGACATTGTCCGGTATCACAAGATTGCGTGTCCGTCGGCTCGCACGCGACCCCCTCGTTCGATCCGCCAACACATGACCATTGCCCGAACGCTGGGTCGTGAATATCTTCTACCAAAATACCTGAGTACATAAGAATATTGTGATGCGTGAAAGCGTCCTCGCGCACTTCGTCACCACGGATGTAGAAAAATTCACGATCGGCCGACATATACTCTGGTGGAATAATATCGCGGAAGTCTTCATACACAGCGAAGCACCATTCATTTTCTTGCTCCGAAGGAGCCGCATGAGGGGGCATCTTAAACTGCAGGCCAACATCCCGCTGCGGGGGCGGCAGAGGAAGCGTATTGACAGGCTCCGCTTCAGGCAAACAAACACCCAATAAGCGCTCGATCTCGTCTTCGCCCCGCCCGATGGCGTCTCCTACTGAGCCTGTTTCAGGCGCACCGGCCTCTATCCATACCCGAATGACCTCCAGCACGCCCGTAGCTAACCCCGGCCCGGCTGGGGGCATGGGACTGCCTGATATAGCATAGGTATCGGAAAAAGTTTTTGCCCACAGCTTGTGATATAGGAAGCTCGCAGCAGGTTCTCGCGGCGAAATACGACTCAGGCTAGAGGCTTCGGAGGCGACTCCAACCAGATTATCATAAGCAACATCGGGTGAGAGATCGAGACCTCCCGCTGCAGCGGCACCATGGCACATTGAATTAGTGCAACCCGGCTTCTCGAAAGCAACGGCTTGAATAGCCTCCCAGGTGCTGTCGAAAGAAGCGCAAAACTCCAGATCGATATCTTCAGAAATCAACGCATCGAGAGAGTACACCGACCAAACGTTACTCCCATGGTTGTCCAAATGTAGATCGATGGAATCTCCAGCAGCGACCGCAAACGGTAAAGTGATAGTCTCTTTGAGAATATTGCCGGCGCTAGGGATTGGGATTGTCGTTTCCCAAATAGTGGTGCCAGCTATGGAGAGCGCCACGTGAGCGCTGGACGGCGCATTAAAATTGAGATCGCTATGGCTCATCGCCAACTCCAGCACTGTATCTGACGCTATATTAAGTAAGCTCTGTTGTGTCAGAGACAGATAATTGCAGGAAGCGGTACGAACCTCCAGCGCATCGTCCTCCACCAACCAACCCGTCCCCTGCGCGCACTGCACGTCCTCTGGTCGGTGGCTGCGGAAGACATCTCTCACTTTGGAGGTAGTGTCCCACGCTTGCGCTTCGATGAGTGAAACACGCACTAACTCGCCACTGGGGGTGTAGGGGACTCCGTTCAGCCAGGCCATAAACTTACTGTATTCACCCTTAGACAACTGCATTGAACCTTTCGGGGGCATGCTGCGATTTTCCAAGGCGTGCTGTATTGCAGATTTGAAACTGTTCACACGGTCGATACCCTCCAAAGAGAGTGGAGCCAATGCGCCAGCTCCCTTCGCGTGGCAACCGATACACTTGCCCAGCATAATAGGTTCGATATCTTCAGAAAAGGTCATCATGCGAGACGCCACATTAGGGTCGTCAGGGTTGGTAACACTGCTTGCGTTTACTGTCTCTGAGAAGCTGCCACCGTCGCTGTCACCGCCACCACAAGCTGTCAACGTTACAAGCACTGATAGTAACACTGCATGCCGAAACCAAATCTGAGCAAGGTTCATACGGGGCCTAACGTGTGAAGGCACAAAATTATTGTTAACGTGCAAGGTCTTTCGCCTCTTTCCAGAGTCTAAGAAGATACCCTCTTTGGCTATTATACGCAATAACGTGACAAAGATGCTAAATACTTCCAGAGCGGCAGTGTCGTCGGTGTCTCCAAAAAGCACGGCGTCACTGAGTTGTGCAGGACCACAAATTATAAAGTCTAGTGTCGCAATATCAAACGTTTGAACTGCCTTTGGCGCAGTGCGGCGACCTTGGCGATCGCAATGGCCAGCGGTGCCTCGACAGGCGCTCTTCTCGAGCCGATTTCAGCGATCCGCTTGCTCTGTGCCACTAGAGAATAATAAGGTCATGCGAGGTTGGAAAGCGGGGCGAAGTGTAAAGAATTCTGACACTCGTTTACGATGACACTATGTGTTGTTGCCTCCGCCGATGTGAGCAGTATGTGGTCCTAATCAGCTTGATACAGTATCGGTGTAAGCGGGCCATCAATCACACCTCCGTCCGCAGTGTCACCACACCAACTGATGCGGTCATTCTCTTGATTTTGACTACGCCTTGCCTTAAGACACATCTGCTCATCCATGTAGATGACAGTATGGACTTTTCTAGGCTGTTCAGTGGCATTGCCGCCAGCACGATGGAGCGTCCATCCGGAGTGAAAGCTCACATCACCGAGCGCATAGGGCTCTTGAATTTCGATAATTTTTTCTTTCTTGATTGCTTGCGCAATGATGCGTTCGGATTCGTCAGAAATCTTCACGTCACGCGCAATGTATTTTAGATGACTACCACGACCAAAGCACAGCGGGCCCATTTCCAGCGGTGTGGACTGCAGGGGGATCCAGGCTGTCACGCTTTTGGAAGAATCCATTGGCCAGTATTGCTGGTCTACATGCCAAGGCGTAATGCCCCCTGACGGCTCCTTGTAGAGTGACTGATCGTGGTAGAGTCTAACGCCTGCAGTTCCGATCAGTTCGGACGCTAAGCGGGCTAGACGTTTGCAGAACACTAATTCCGTCACCTGCGCGTCATGCTGCCACAGGTTGCCCAACTGAATAAACGCCTTACCATAAAGATCTTTGTCTTCAAGAGCGACACCTGCTGCCGGATCATGCTCTTGGGTGATCTTCGAGATAATAGGCTCGTAATATTCTAAAACATCATCTGGCAACACGCCGGCCAAGTGAATATAGCCATTTTCGCGAAACGCCTGAACGTCGTCTGACGTTAATGAATAAGGTTCATTGATCGCTTTTATAATACTCTGGGGTGTTGCCATAGTTCCTCATAGTAGATCACTGACATCAAATGACGCTTGGTCTGTCTATTCGCGCTGAAACTTAGTCAACTCGCCCACGACGCCATCAACGGTAAAACTATTTGGGGGCTGTCGCGACGGGTATTCGCGAAAAGTTTGCGCAAAATTTAAGGCTTTTGTCGAGCCATAGAATATCCAGGCCGAGTTGTTTTCCCACCACGTGTTATAGGTGTTTGAATCTGTGTCTGCCCGTTCAAAGGGGTCACGGCGCAGGTTGAATAACTTAGGGATGCGCAGGCGCACAAACGGTTCGCGCCATACTTGAAATTGTTTGGCTCGCTGCTCGGCGTACACGACTTTCCAGTCTTTTACTCGGGTGCCGACCAAAAGGCCGTCATCGCTAAAGTAGAAAAACTCTTCACGTGGGCTGGTTACCGTACTCCCGGTCAGGTAGGGCAGAAAGTTATATCCATCTAAGTGGACTTTATAATTTTTAGCGCCGAATGAGTGACCCTTTTTCAGTTCATTGACGACATTAGGTTCCCCCGCTGCGGCCATCAGGGTTGGCAGCCAATCGAGGTGTGACATGATTTGATTTGAGACCTGGCCGCCTTTAATTTTGCCTGGCCACTTAACGAATGCCGGCACACGATAGCCGCCTTCCCAGTTGGTGTTCTTTTCACTGCGAAAAGGTGTAATCGCGGCATCTGGCCACGTGTTGTAGTGTGGGCCGTTGTCGGTGCTGTACACCACGATGGTATTATCTTCTACGCCCAAATCTGTGAGCTGCTGAAGCATGCGACCTACTAGCTCATCGTGCGCCACCATCACATCGTTATAAGGGCCTTGACCCGATTTTCCAATGTGTTTATCCGCTGGATGAGTCCAAAAGTGCATGCCGGTGGTGTTCAACCACACAAAGAATGGCTTGTCTGCGGCCACCGATTGATCAATGAATTTTATCGCTTCTGCTTCGAACTCTTCATCCACATTTTCCATACGCTTACGGGTCAATGGCCCAGAATCTTCAATGCGTCCGTCGGCATAGCTGTGGATAACACCCCGTGGGTTGAAACCCTTTTGAAACCAAGCATCTTGAGGATAATCCGGACTCTCTGGCAGCTCTTCTGCATTTAAGTGATAGAGATTGCCAAAGAATTCATCGAAGCCATGATTCGTCGGCAAGAATTCATCTCGGTCACCCAAGTGGTTTTTACCAAAATGTGCTGTGGCATAACCTAGGGGCTTTAGCATCTCCGCGAGAGTGGGGTCTTCAGGACTTAGGCCAGTGGGAGCGCCAGGCGTGCCGACCTTGGTTAAACCGGTCCGCACCGGGTGCTGGCCGGTAATGAATGCGGAGCGACCTGCGGTGCAACTTTGCTCGCCGTAATAATCGGTAAACATCATCCCGTCTTTCGCCAGGCTATCTATATGCGGGGTTTTATAACCCATCAGGCCATCACTATACGCACTAATGTTTGTGATACCGATATCATCACCCCAGATAACCAGTATGTTGGGCTTGTCGGTTTCCGCGCGACCAGTGGCAGCCTGCAGGCACAACAATGTGCCAAGACCCACTTGAATCAACTTCTGCAATTTCATTAATGTGTCCTCAAAGATAAAAATCCGTATCAGGGCAGAGTATAGGATACAAAGGAGAAAGCGTAGCGGAATGACGCTGGCGGACAGTATATTAATCGAAAAACGCGAACGGCTCATGGGTCAATTCTTTGCTAACTTGGTTATATGGACAGTAATGTTGGGTAACTGGGATACGCCATGTGATGACTTCCCTAGGGCTGTTAACAACGGACAGTGGCAAGCGATATCCGATAACAGTGATTCCAGCTACGACAAACTTTGACCTAGAAACGAATACGCATTATTCTACTTAACGAACGTTTAGTCGGTAGCATTGATGGAAGCCACTCAAAAGAAACTCCTAGGGATTGCCGCCGAACTTTTTTCCGAACGCGGCTTCAGCGCCGTGTCGATGCGCGAGATTTCCCGCAGCGCCGGTGTCACTCAGGCCGCGATATACCATCACTTTATCAACAAAGAAGCGCTGTATGTTGCAGCGGTGGAATACCTTTATGAGGGCCAGGCGACTGAGCTGGTGAGCCTAGCCAGTCAGCAAGAGGACCCCGAGGCGCAATTGGCGGTTACGGTATCTAGACTGCTCAAGTTGTTTGATAAACAGGCCCAATTTCGTCGTATCTATTTTCGTGAGCTCCTTGATGGTGACCAGAAACGCTTGAAGCTTTTGGCAGACGGCGTATTTCCCGAGATCCACCAGTTCTTGGTCGATTTGATGGCGCAGCTTGCGCCGCATATGGACAGCCATCTGATGGTGCTAGACCTGACCGGACTGATCTTTCACCATCTTGAAGCTAGAAAGTTGTCTGCGCAGTTGGATACCGGACGTGCCAAACATCAAAATTTACCGTATCTGGCAGACCATATTGTCGCCCTGCTACTGAATGGAGTACGAACTCAGTGAAGTTACTATGGGCTTTAATCCTGTTTATTTTGATCACTGCCTGTGGCGCGTCAGAGCCGGACGTGACGCCACAGTCTCAGGAGAGCGTGACGTCAGTCGTAGTGACGCACCCGCAGCTACGCGATATCGATGATGTATTAACGGCACTAGGCAGTGTTGAGAGCATCAATGATCCCACCGTCTCCGCACAAGCGTCGGGGCAGGTGGAGCAGATTGTGGTGCGAGAGGGTGACCGGGTAGAGGTGGGACAATTACTCGCCATTCTGGACAGCACCCTGCATGTGATCGAGTCTGCCAAGTCTGCCGCAGAAGTTCGGCGCTACGGTGTATTGCTTGAGAACCAGGACAGCGAAGTAAAGCGCCTGCTGCGGCTGGCAGAATCCAAGTCAGTGTCGCGGGACAAGCTGGAAGATGAACAGGCGCAACTGGAAATACTTACAGCGCAGCATGATATTGCCCAAAAACAGTGGGAGCAGCATCAGTATATGGAGTCGAAAACCCGTATTGTGGCGCCGCTGGATGGACTGATCGCTCGCCGCTATATTTCGCCCGGTGATTATGTCATCACCGGCCAGCCATTATTCGACTTGGTCAGTGTAGATCGGTTGCGCGCCCGTATCGGCTTCCCTGAACATGACGCTTCCAGGATCGCAGTAGGCAAAGAGGTGTATCTGACAACCCCTGCGGCGCCCGGCGTCACGGCCATCGGTGAGGTGGCGGCGGTTAACCCGCAGATCAATATGCACAACCGGGCCCTAGAGATCAGCGTTGAATTTGATAACCCGGGCGGTTGGCTCCCTGGTGCCAGTACCGATGTTGCCTTGGTGGTGGAACGGCGTGCGCAAGCTCTCACAGTGCCTCTGATGGCAGTTGTCATCCGCGATGGCCGTGATGTGGTGTTTGTGGTTGATGGCAAGCAGGCTCGTGCGGTGCCGATCACCGTTGGTTGGCGCGAGGCAGGATGGGTCGAAATTGTCAGTGGCATTAACACCTCCGATCTGATTGTCATTGAAGGTGCCGGTCTGCTCAGTCACGGTAGTCATATCGAAGTGGATGCACCTGTACTGTGAACATCATCGAATTATTCGTTCGCCGGCGGGTACTCGCCTATATGCTCAGCGCCGCATTGCTGTTGTTTGGCTTTATCGGTCTGCGCGGTATCGGCTTGGATAGGCTGCCCAATGTTAATCCGCCGTTAATTACCGTCACCACTGTGAACCCGGGCGCGAGTCCGGAAGTGATGGATGCCAGCGTCAGCTCGGTGCTGGAATCGGCGGTCAATGCAGTCGCAGGTATTGAGCACATTCAGTCGGTGTCTACTCCGGGTGTATCAGAGGTAATGGTTGAATTTATGTCCACCAAGGACCCGGACGTGGCCTTTACAGAGGTTCAGGCGAAGGTGAACCAGGTTATGAATGAGCTGCCACGCGAGGCAGATACGCCCATTGTTGCAAAAATGGATATGAATGCCGAACCTATTGTATGGCTGGTTCTAAAGGGTGACCGGCCGCTCAGCGAGTTGAACCAGATTGCGCTGACGCGGATAAAACGCCAGTTGGAAAATGTGAATGGCGTCGGTGGGGTGAGCGTTGGCGGTGGCCGTGAACGAAAGATCCGTGTCGATCTGGATCTGTCTGCGATGGCAGCCCTTGGTATCACCGCCCAGGATGTGATGGTGGCTTTTAGCCGTGAGCATGTGCAATTACCCGGCGGTTATCTTGTCGGCGGTATGCTGGAAAAACTGCTGCATTTGGATCTAGAGTTTCACAGCACGGCGGAGCTGGCTGACCTGGTAGTGATGTGGCGAGAACAGGTGCCGGTGAAGTTGTCAGACATTGCGACGATCAGTGATGGCTTAGATGACAAGCGCAGTGTGTCTCGATTCAACGGCGAGGACGCGCTGGCGATCGCCGTACGCAAGGTCAGGAATGCCAATACCGTGGCGATTGTCGATGAAATTAATGGACGTCTGGACAATGTGATTATTCCGTCCCTACCCGATGGCGTGGAACTGATGGTGGCCAGCGATGCCTCGAGTATTATTTCCGGAACGGCCAATGCGCTTAAGAACCACATTGTGGAAGGCACGCTGCTGGCAGCGCTGGTGGTCTGGTTGTTTTTGCTGAACGTGCCGGCCACCGCGATTATTGCCACGGCGATACCGGTGTCACTCGCTGGTGCAGTGGTGGTGATGTTTTTCGGGGGCTATACCTTCAACATTATGACCCTGAGCGGTTTGCTGTTGTTGATCGGGGTGGTGGTCGATGACGCCATTGTGGTGCTAGAAAATATTCACCGCCATATCGAGGCTGGTGAAACGGACCATGAACAGGCAGCGATCGACGGCACCAATGAAGTGGTCTTTGCCGTACTGGCAGCCACTCTAACCTTGGTGTGCATTTTTGCCACGGTAATTTTTATGGAAGGCATGATTGGTGTGTTCATGCGCTCCTTTGCAGTGGTGGTGTCGGTCGGCGTGGTGGCGTCGCTGTTTGTATCTCTGAGTTTGACCCCGGCGCTGTGTGCACGGTTTTTGAAGCGCGAGACGCGCGAACCGGGCTGGCTGGGCAAGCGTATCACCAGGTTTCATGAGGGGCTAGAAGCGCTGTACCGAAGGCTACTGGGTTTTGGCCTGAACCATCGCGTGATAGTGCTGGGTCTTACTGCGATGCTGGTTTTGTCCACCGGGTGGTTTATGGGACAGCTTGGCAGTGAATTTTTCCCCGGTGATGATGAATCGCGTTTCCTAGTAAAGTTGAAGACGCCGCTGGGGTCCTCGATTGACTACATGGAAACAAAAATTGATCAGGCTGAATTGATACTGGCCGATGTCCCCGAGGTGCAACGGGTACTGAGTACCGTCGGCACTGGTCATGGCAGTGAGGTGAATGAAGCCACGCTTAATGTCTTGCTGTCGGGGCAGGCCAACCGTGATCGGTCACAGCAAACAATTATGAACGAGGTTCGAACGGCGGTGCGGCGGGTGCCGGGTGTGCAGGGCTTTGTCAGCGCCTACTCTATGTTCGGTTCTGGCGGTGAGCCTTTTGTCGCATTTGTTACCGGGCCAGATTTATACCGCGTGGCGGAGCTGGCCGGCGAGATGGAGCAGCGCATGAAACGAATACCGGGTATGGGCGATGTGCGCATGGAACTGAAAATGGATCGGCCCCAGTTATATTTTGACGTTGACCGTAACCGGGCCCAAGCGCTGGGGATCAGTGCCCAGCAGATCGGCGACACGGTGCGGGTACTGGCGGGCGGTGCTGATATTGCCAAGTACAATGCACTGCCTGGCGATGGTGAGCGCTACGATGTGCGTCTCGCCGCGCGGCGTGACAGTATGCAGCAGGCCCGCGATCTGGAGAACGTCTACCTGCAGGGGCCGGCCAATGAATTACTGCCTCTGAGTTCCGTGGTCGAGATTAAAGAATCACTGGGGCCGGCCACTGTTAACCGCTTTGACCTGGCCTTCGCCGCTGAATTTAACTCGACTCCGGAGATGGACTTGGGTCAAGCCGTGAATGAGTTCAAGGCTCTGGGTGAGGAACTGCTGCCGCTGGGGTATCAAGTGGCCTTGGCAGGACAGGCCGAAGAACTCGGCAAGTCAGTTAATGCCATTTTATTTGTGTTCGCGACCGGTCTCATCCTGATCTACATGGTACTGGCCAGTCAGTTCAATTCTTTCCTGCAGCCGGTGCTGGTGATGCTTGCCCAACCGTTGGCCATTGTTGGCGGGGTAGTGGGATTGTGGGTGGCAGGCCATACCCTCAATATTTATTCGATGATTGGGTTGGTACTGCTGATCGGCTTGGTGTCAAAAAATTCCATTCTGCTAGTAGATTTGATCAACCGTTATCGCAGGCAGGGCATGGATACTGCAACGGCTATTCAGGAAGCGTGTCCGCGCCGCATGCGCCCGGTGTTAATGACGTCTTTAACCATTGTGCTGGCGATGCTGCCGGCTGCCATTGGGGTGGGCGAGGGCGCGGGACAGTACGGCCCGCTGGCGGTAGCGGTGATTGGTGGGGTGGTAAGCTCTACACTGTTGACACTGCTGGTGGTGCCAGTGGCATATTCGTTAATGGACCGGTGGTTGGTACACCAATCGGTGGTAGCTGTTCAGGAGGGGTAGGGCGCGGGGGTACCGCTTTACGGTATGTTTGCATCAGAGCAAGTACCCCGCCCGCGCCGCTGGCCCTGAAAAAACCTGATTACAAGGATCTTTCACCCTCTTCTATCAGTGTTGCAGCCCCGAGGAGGCCAGCGCAATAGGGAAGCTTAGATGCGCTTCTATTGCGCGTCAGGCACAATAAGAACTTTGCCATTTCTGCCAGATTGCGCAGCGCGCGCAACCGCCTGCTCAATCTCACTAACGGTAAAACGTGAGTCAACATTCGCTTTGAGTGCGCCGCTAATGATCAGAGGGATTATCTGTCCGAAGGCCGCCTGTTTTTCTGTCATTGCTGCTGTCTCAAACCACTTAGATAGCCAAAAACCACGTATCCGAATGTCATTAGAAATCAGCATTGCTGGATTTAAGGTCACCGGTTTTCCAGACATCACGCCATAGGACACCACCGTGCCTCCATAGCCGAGGCTTTGCGCCAGGCGAGTAAACGTTTTGCCGCCTACGGCATCTATCCCGAGTGCAATCGGTGCGTTATCGGTAGCACTGGCGATTTGTGCGACAAGGTTGGGGCCGTCGATCAACACGACATCGCCACCTTTTGACATCAAGTCTTCTGCTAAGCCTTCACGACGCACAACATTCACCGTCTTTATGCCGCGTTGGTTTGCGAGCTGAATAATGTACCCCCCGACCGCAGAATTTGCGGCGCTGTGCACAAGCCAGTCACCTTCCTTAAGATCGACAAAAGACGTCAGCATCAGGAGTGCAGAAAGCGGATTAACTGCGGTCATAGAGAGCTGCTCAATCATCTCAGAACTGGGTGTGCCGAGATCCGGCAAGGGGATAAAGCTCGCAGCGGGGGCGACAATTTGATCGCGCCAAGTCCCACCGCCGACTAAAAGTACCCGCTGACCGACAGCCAGGTGCGTCACCTCTGCAGACGTCTCTATGACTTGTCCAACGCCTTCGCTACCCGGGGTGGAAGGTAATTCTGGGGCAATGCCATACATGCCAGAAATCTGCAGTAAATTTGAGGGGTGAATGGGCGTCGCCAGTACCTTTACCCTAACTTCACCGCTTTGTAATGCACGCGCATTATCTACTTTGACTTCCAGCACTGCTGCAGGATTCCCCATTTGGCTAAATTCGACATACTTCAGCGAGGAACTGTCCTCAGGAGATGTGGCGCTGTTACTGTCTTCCCCCAGAGCAACAGGCGCTGTGCCTAGAACAAGGGCTAAGATTGAAACGATAGAAAATATTTTCATACTGCTGCTCCGAACATAAATGTGCGTGATGGTGGGTAGCGTTTGAAAGGTTGATTACGTGGGGAACTTGTCATCCCGCTCGAACCAACGACCTAGGTATAGTGCTACTAGCGTCCACAGGGCAGCTATGCCGGCCCCAACGAGCGCGACTGACGCCAACCCCAGCCCTAGGCCTTGTGTTAGCCCGGTGAATAACCAGGCCATAATGGTGTCTCCTCCCCGATAAGCAACAATGTCAATGACCGGCTTGGCCTTAAAGCGTGTTTCCCGGTCAACTCGAGTGAAGAGCATTTCGCGAGCAGGTCTGGTGACCGCGTAGTTTCCAGCACGCCGTAATATCTGTAAGCCTACCACCACCGCCATAACGGGTGAGATCGCTATCACAATCAAGCCAATACAAATAAGCACTGGAACGAGTGCTATCGTCACTGGCATGCCAAATTTGCTCATAATACGCCCGGTGGCAAATAACCCCGTGGCGATGGACAGAGTGTTGACCGCTAGGTCCATTTGCGCCCACACAGCTGTTCGCTCTGGACGGCTGAAATCGGCCAGCAGATTCTTTAGCTCAAAGTAAACGAACGAGCTGATGCCCGTATAGAGAAAAATGAATAAAGCGATCGCCAGCAAATAGGGGTTTGAAAAAAATAATTTAAAGCCCGCAAACGGGTTGCCCCCAATCTTCGCTGGTGCATTTTGTGAAATGAAGTCCTCATTATGTAACGCTGAAGACTTCAGCGATTGTAAATAGAAGATGATCGGAATTGGCAGCAACAGCATACCGCTCGCAATCAACATCAAGTTGTCCGTGCCTAAAGATTCTGAGAAGAATGAAGGTATAGCGGGACCAATCAGGCCGCCGACACTCGCGCCTGCCGCAATGATGCCAAAAAGTCTGCCAGCTTGTTCTTTGTTGAACAAGTCCGACATAAAGCTCCAGAACACTGAAATATGTAACAGACTAAACACGCTGACCCAGACATAGAACGCTTTATCGATTAATGTCCGATCGACAGAGCCTGACGCGGCCACATAGAAAACGACAAACGTCAGGGCAAAAAAACCGTACACCGTCGGCACCAAGAGCTGAAAGCGAAACCGTGATACGGCAACACCATAAAGCGCAACAACAGCAGTACTGATAAAGAAATTTATCGTCCATAACCAACTGACTTCTGCATCAGACCAGTCACTGGCCATTGCGTCCCGCACGGGACGTAGGATGTAATACGCCGACATCAATATAACTACAAAAAGAAAGGAGCTGAGGGTCGCGTTGACCTCGTGGGCTTCAATTCTTGAGACTCGTTTAAGAAACCTGCTAATCGGGTTACTACTGTTAGGCACGAATGAGCCCTCTAAAGATTTTCTGGTAAAGTCATGGACGATTCACCTGACTCAAATAATCTAATAAATAGGTTAGCCGCAAGTGGAGTGGGTGACGAAAAATTTAGTTTTTCAGTCGAGTAGCGGATTCTGTGAGCAGTCAAATTAAACCGTTAAATGGTTGGCTTGACTGCGGTCTTTTTCAGTCAAGTTTTCGAGGTCGCGGTAGCGCCACCGCGTGAAAAGAAGGGTTATCAGGGCACAGATCACAGCGACTTCTGCTATCTGAAATAGATCAAGGTAATGAAATCCTTGCGACAATAATGCGGACATTGCATAGCTCCCGGCCGCCATGCCCGCACCGAAACCCAGCGCCATAAAACCCCAAAAGTGAGCGTGCCGAGGCAGTCCCACTATTTCAAGCGTGCGGATAGATGTAAGCGCGACAACTCCGAAAAGGGAAACCCCGATCAAAAATGACGAGCTGGCGACAATGATAACGGAGTCAAACAACAAGACCATAGCGATGGCAGCTGCCCCCATCATATAGTTAATCACCAAGCTCCAGCGGGTTTCGAATAACCGGGTTAATGGGCCAATATAAATTGCTCCGACGGCACATCCCGCACCAAGGATTGAAAAGAGCGAGCTGCTATCGCCAATACTAAGTCCTAAATCACGGTCCATGTAGTCCGCCATAAATAACGTGTGAGGTATCACTGCAATGCTCATTAACGTATAAGCCACTGTTATCAATAGCACCAGACGCCTCCGCCTGGGTGCAAGCGGTTGGATTGAATCCGGGCTAGGCTCGCGCTCATGAGGCGCCATCGAAACAAAACGCCAAGCAACTGCAGCGACTAAAAACGTAATAGCGGCCTCCACGAACCAGCCGCCGCTCGGGCCCTTGACGATAAAAAAGGGTAACACCAAGCTGATAATGACGATTGCTATTCCACCCCCGCTAACGGCAAACCCAAGACACATGCTTTTTGCCTTAGCACTGACACTTCTCACCACTAACGCTGTCGTGTGAACCATCAAGGTGGCGGCTGCAAAGCCGGCTAACGATCGTCCCGCTGCGAGCCACGCAAAGCCGAAGTTCCAAAAGCACATGCCTAAGCCAATCACCGCGAGCAGCAGCGAGGTACGCATCAGCAACCGGATACCCGTGACACGAGGTAGCCACAGTGCTGCCACGCAACCGACAATATAGCCAAGGCCATTAAACGCCCCCAGATACCCAGCCTCAGCCTTGGTGACCCAGTGCATATCGATCAACGAAGGGACTAGAGGCCCGTAGGCAAACCGCGCAAGGCAGATTGATATGGCAAATAAACAAAACCCAGAAACGGTTGCATAGACAGGACCGGGGAGCGCTGTTTTCATTTCGTGGCCTGCGCGGGAGCGCTTATGGTCATAAGTTGGGTCACAGCCGCGCGGGCGGCGGCTTTTTGCAGCGCCTGTGCTCGTTGAGCTTGCTGAATCACATAGGCCCGAACAGCCTCGCTTTGTTTCGCGCTGATGTTATTGGCAAATGACGCCATGCCCAAGCCTTTCAGCTTGCCACCTCGCACAACACCCTCCCAGCCTGTTTCATCCCAAAGGTAAGCCGATCCTCTCAGGTCAGGAATCAATAAGCCTGATACGGCATTGAGTCCGTGACAACCCATGCAGACATCCTGATAAGTCTGATGCCCCAGTTGCAGTGTGGCATCGCTGGCCTTCAATTCTGGCGGATTAAACACTACCGTTGGTTTCCAGGGTACAGCGGGGAGGGTGGCTTTGCCTCCCCGTTTAAACGTCAGCACGCGACTAACATTGGGTAAACTTTCAGCCTGTACGTATTCGCCAAACACCAGTGCAAATGCCCCACCCCAACCGACATTAATTGAAATGTATTGTTCCCCGTCGATTTCGTAGGCGATAGGGGGTGCCACCACGCCGGTCTGGGTGGAAAAATCCCATAACTGTTCGCCCGTGTCGGCACGGTAGGCAACTAGGTTGCCGTCTGCTGTGCCTTGGAAGACAAGGTTGCCCGCTGTGGACAAAACACCCCCATTCCATGACCCCTTGTGTTCTACCCGCCATGCTTCTGTTTGTTGTACTGGGTCCCAGGCCAGTAGGCGGCCTTGCACCAGTGCACCGATGGCATCGCGTTCGGCTTGATCATCCGGTAGGCCGCCCACCGCCGAGTCTGTTCCTGTGTTGGCAACACCTGGATTATATTGGAAGTTTTCGGGCTGCCCATACACTGCAGGGATATCCAGCACCGGGATATAGACGAGGCCCGTGGCCGGGCTGTAGGACATCGGATGCCAGTTGTGTCCGCCAAGGTAAGACGGATAGAGCATGAACGGAACATCGGTATAGCGTGCTTCAGGCACTTCCACGGGTCGACCTGTTGCCATGTCGACGTGGGTTGCCCAGGTGATATTAATATAGTTCTCGGCCGACAGTAGTTCGCCTGTTTCACGGTCCAGTATATAAAAGAAACCGTTTTTAGGTGCCTGCATCACTATTTTTCTAACACGGCCGCGCAGCGTAATATCCGCTAGGATAATGTGCTGTGTCGCAGTGTAATCCCAGCTCTCTCCCGGTGTAGTCTGGTAGTGCCACACGTATTCGCCCGTGTCTGGGCGAACAGCGACAATGGATGATAGAAATAGGTTGTCACCGCCGCCTGGAGAGCGGATTTCCTGATTCCACGGTGTACCATTCCCGACGCCGAAATACAGCAGATCCAGCTCAGGGTCGTAAGCCATTGAGTCCCAGACGGTGCCGCCCCCACCCCCAAGCTTCCACCATTGGCCATTCCATGTCGGGGCGGCCAGTGCCATCGCGTCGTTTTCAAATCCGAGCGCCGGATCGCCCGGCACCGTGTAGAAGCGCCATGCCATGGATCCATCTGCGACGTTGTAGGCGCTGATATAGCCTCGCACACCAAATTCGGCGCCTCCGTTGCCGATCATAACTTTGCCCTTAATCACGCGGGGCGCGCCGGTGATGGTATAAGGCAGCGCTGGGTCAAAAGTGGACGCCTGCCAGTTAACGTCTCCGGTGGCAGCATCGAGTGCGAATAGACGACCGTCCAGCGCACCGAAAAAGACTTGTCCCTGCCAGACCGCGACACCTCGATTAACCACATCACAGCAGGCATGCTTAGATTTTTCCTTGGCCACTTTCGGGTCAAACGTCCACAGTTTCTTACCATTGCGAGCATCTATCGCATGCACAATGCTCCAGGCAGACGTCGTATACACAACCCCATTCACCATAAGAGAGGTCGCTTCGATACCGCGTTTGGTTTTGAGGTCGTAAGACCAAGCTAAGCCGAGTTCAGCGACGTTGTCGACATTAATCTGTGTCAACGGGCTGTAGCGTTGTTCGCTGTAGGTGCGCCCATGAGTCATCCACTCGCCGGGTGCGCTATCGGCCTTTACAATACGTTCAGCGTCTACTGCCGCTGCGGTAGACGCTGTCACTTCAGTAGGTTGGGATGAGTCGATTTGGCTCTGTGGCGCACACGCTGTCAGCATGACCACTACCAAGGCAGATAAATTAACGGAGGAAAAAATTTTTATCATAACAATAGGATACTCTGAAATGTCGTACATTGGACAGATAACGAATTATATGTAGATATCATATGTTTTTTGAATCAACAGGGAAATGAAGCTTTGAAAATCACACCATTCCTTGTTATTCATGTTGTCTTCGCGCGTTCGTTCAATGCTTTTTGTACCGCTAATTGCCCGGCCAGACTGGCATCAAGTTTCAGTGACATCCAAATCGGGATGATCATCAGCAGCGCCAATCCAGGGCCCATAACGATACCCAGGCCTAGCCCAACGCTTTCGGGCGTCTCGCCAGGCACTGCGCCGGCTGCGAGGCCTATCATATCCAGAAAGGGGCCCGCTACCAAGTAGCCGAAACCGGCGCAAAATTTCGCCGCAAAAAATGCTGCTGCAAACATGACGCCTTCCTGTCGCTGCCCCGTCGCCAGCTCATGTTCATCCGCAATATCTGCCAGCAAGGCCTGATTGGCGACCGTTCGCATAATACTCATAGTGACAAATATGGCGTAGTTGACAAACACCAGTCCGAACACGATTCCCGCTTCCTGTGGCAACCAGCCCAATAATTTTAGAGGTGTTAGCCATGCCAGATTGAGTGCACCTATTATGCAGCTAAACTGTAACAGCTGCTGTTTTTCTAGCCGCTTGTTCACGAAGTGTGCACTGCCTGTGACGATAATGACGGCTAATATGGGCGGCCCCGCAAACAGTATCGATATTTGCAGCGTATCGAGTTCCCAGAAATAGGTGAAGCTGACCATGAGCAGGGCACTGAGAACACCTCCCAGCCCGCCGACGGCTGTTTCGAGAAAGACGAGATAGCGAAAGTTCTTGTTTTTAAAAGTGGCAAAGATATTGCGCAGAAGGTTGTCATTCTTGGCTGAGGTGCGTTCGATTAGCGCCGGAATATAGTGCCAGGTGCTTTGGATGCAGATAGTGCTAAAAATAATCGCGCCAAGTCCACTGAGCCAGCCATAAAGGTGATAGTTGTCCGCGATGAAGCGGCCGTCGATGCCTTTGCTATCATTAAAAATGAAAAACATCGCCGCGGCGGCTGCGACAACGCCCATAAACCAGCCCAGATTGGTTCGAGCACTGGCAATACGGGTACGCTCATGATAATCAGTGGTCATTTCCGCGCCAAGAGCCAGATAAGGGATCATGAAAAACGTTAGGGCGGTACGCAACACAATAACGCTGCCCAATAACCACAGGAATAAACTACGCTGGCTGCTTAGAACGGCTTCTGGCGGTTCGAATAATGCGATAAAACCGAGTGCGATGGGCAAGACAGACGCCACCATGAGAGGATGCCGACGACCCCAGCGAGTGCGCAAATTGTCGGACCATGCGCCTACCATTGGATCTGAAATGGCGTCCCACACAACTGACAGGGCAATAGCGAGTCCGGTGAGTGTGCCGCTGAGTCCCAATACCTGCTTGTAATAAAACAGGACAAAAGCGGCGAATGCGGCATCTTTCAAGGCATAGGTGATGGCGCCTGAGCTGTAAAGAAGCCGGCTGGAGAGGGTTACCGTTGAAATGTCTATATCCTTATTGAGCAGCGCTATAAAGGCGTGTATAGACCCGCGCCGGAGCTGTGATGATAATTATAATTTGATAACACTCAAATTGCTGTCACGCAGACCGTTCAACGGCGACTCTGCCATACATCAGCATAAATTAACAGATACAGTGAGCGGTAGTGGATTTTGTGTCGATCGAGCGCCCCAAAGGCTCCCACTGTTTCGTGGGGCCATTGAGTGCTATACCATCCATCCTGAGACTGTGTGTCGACGTCTCATAGCGCTTGGTGTGAGGATGCCTTGCCAATCTGGCAGAGCATGACAGACTGGGTGTGGGTGGTTGACGCTAGATCGCCAACTCCGCCATCGTCCTGAGCAGATTAATGTCACCGTTAATCAGTAGCGAGGTAACAGGCGAGTTCTCCCAGTCCTTGAGCTTTTCTTTGATACGATCCTTAGGGCCCGACAAGGAAATTTCATCGGCAAATTCATCTGGCACGGCTGCAATCGCCTCGTCCCGTTTGCCTTCAAAAAACAGTTTCTGAATGGCTTCCGCCTCCTCAGGGTAGCCCATACGCGCCATTAACTCTTTGTGGAAGTTGCGCTTGGCCGATCCCATGCCACCAATATAGAACCCCAGCATGGCCTTGACGGGATAGAGCGCCTGCTCCATGTCGTCATTGATATTGACCAATACGGTGGGTGCGATCTCAAAGCCAGGCTTGGCAGCGGTTAGTTGATCAGCATAAACATCTTGTCGGTAGGGTGAGTAATAGAGGGGCAGCCAGCCATCAGCAATCTCGGCTGTTTGTGTGACATTTTTAGGCCCCTCGGCGCCAATAAAGATGGGGACGTCTGCCCGTAACGGGTGCGTAATTGATTTAAGTGGCTTGCCCATGCCCCATGCCCCGGGCCCGTTATAGGGCAGTGGATAGAACTCGCCGTCATTGGTAACAGGTGCCTCACGCGCCAGCACCTTGCGGATAATGTCTACGTATTCACGCGTGCGAGTCACGGGCTTGCTGTACGGCTGTCCGTACCAGCCCTCTACCACTTGCGGGCCTGAGACACCCAGCCCAAGCGTCATACGCCCACCCGACAGGTGGTCTATTGAAAGGGTTGCCATGGCGCAGGCCGTCGGGGTGCGTGCCGACAACTGGGCGACCGAGGTGCCCAGGCGAATCGTTTTTGTGTGGGCACCTATCCATGCCAGTGGAGTGAAGCAATCACTGCCCCATGATTCTGCTGTCCACACTGAATCGAAGCCCAGACGCTCGGCCTCTTGCGCGAGTTCAACATGAGCATTTCCTGGCGCTAGTGCGCCCCAATAGCCCAGTTGCAGGCCCAGAGAAAGTGTCGACATAGTGGTCTCCTTTTGCGGACGCTCACTCTACGCCATTGATCGTCCTGAGAGGAAGTGCTGTGAGGCCAATTTCGCTGACTTCACCGATCAATTATATTTTCAATCAGAGACGGCATTGGATAGACTCTGCCCCCACGAAGTCCTCGCCAGCGGAGTAATTAATGAGCCGACTCACCCATCTCGATGATCAAGGCGCTGCCCATATGGTGGATGTTGGAGATAAGGCCATTACCGAACGCATGGCTATCGCTGCAGCCGCCGTATCGATGCAGCCGCAAACTTTCGCCCTTTTGCAACAGGGCGCACATGAGAAAGGCGATGTATTGGCCGTCGCTCGCATCGCAGGCATTCAGGCCGCAAAAAAGTGTGCGGAGCTTATTCCGCTTTGCCATCCTTTGATGTTGACCTCGATAGAGGTCAGCTTTGAGCTGCAGCCTGAGTTGAATCGGGTGAGCATCGAGGCCTGCTGTAAGGTGTCAGGAAAAACGGGAGTAGAAATGGAAGCATTGACAGCAGCCTCGATCGCTGCGCTCACGATTTATGATATGTGCAAAGCGGTGGATCGGGGCATGGAAATTCATGGCGTTACCCTAGTAAGAAAGGAAGGTGGTGACTCAGGCGTGTGGCAACGCGAAGTAGAGGGTGCCCCCTGATGCTAAAAGTGTTGTTCTTTGCTCGGACAAGAGAAGAACTGGCGTGTTCTGGTTTGGAATTAGCCTGGCCAGACACTCGATTAGACCTGTATACGCTGCAGGAACAGCTGTGTACTGAGCACGGCCAATCTTGGCGTGACATTCTGACGCAGGACAACATGATTCGCGCCGTTAACCAGAAGGTGGTTACCGATAATTGTGAATTGAATGACGGTGATGAAATTGCATTCTTCCCTCCGGTGACCGGTGGCTGAGGTGGCGATCTTGGAAAACATTAGTATCAACGTGCATGAAGCTGATTTTGATGTGGCGGGGCTACAACGCGGACTTTTGTCGGGCTTATCTGAAGAAGGTGCTGTCGCCACTTTTACCGGATATGTACGTCATGCCAATGACGATAGACAGGTGTTTACGCTGGAGTTAGAACACTATCCGGGCATGACCGAGCAGAGCATTAAGACAATCATCGATGAAGCTGCTGATCGCTGGCCCCTCCTGGCGGCATCGGTGGTGCATAGGGTAGGGCGATTGTCTCCGGGAGACCAGATCGTTTGGGTTGGGGTCGCATCAACGCACCGGGAAGCGGCCTTTAGTGCCTGCGAATTTATCATGGATTACTTAAAAACCCGCGCGCCATTCTGGAAGAAGGAATTGGGACCGTTCGGCGAAACATGGGTGTCAGCGAGACAAAATGATGCATGCCGAGCCGCTAGATGGCAGGATGACAGTATCTCATAGCCTGAATAGGGGATGTGCCACTGCTGCGGCTGGGCTCAAATAAGAGATAGCATTAACAGTAATGATTATGCGCAGAGAATGTAAGCAATGAGTTTAGACGTTCGAGATTTTAGAAATGCCCTAGGGCGCTTTGCCACGGGTGTGACCCTTGTCACCGCTGTGTCAGACACACAAAAGGCTCTGGGCATGACGGCGAATTCATTTTCGTCAGTGTCCCTGGATCCGCCGCTCGTGCTGTGGTCACTGCAAAATAACTCTGACGTCTACGATGTTTTTGCCACGCCACGTTTTTTTGCCATCAACGTATTAAGCAGTGAGCAGCAGGGCCACTCCAATCAGTATGCCAAAAAGGGCGAACACGAACTGGATCCTTCGCATTACCGGTTGGGTAAATATGGCGCGCCATTGATTCGTCACGCGCTGGTGACCTTCGAATGTGAGCTTCACGCCACCCATGACGGTGGAGATCATGTCATTATCGTTGGTTTGGTAAAGGATATGCATGAGCGACCAACGGGTGATCCTCTACTATTCCATCAGGGCCGTTACGGAGAATTGCGCTAGTAAGGCTAACTCATTGCTCGGTTAAGCCTTTATACTGTGCCGCTTGCATCAAATGAGTCAGGCCCCTATGAAATTCTGTACCAGCTGCGGTAACGCGGTCATCCTTAAAGTCCCTGCTGGAGACGATCGCGAGCGGTTTGTCTGTAGCAGCTGCGAGTTCATCCATTATAGTAATCCCCATATCATTGTCGGCTGCGTGCCTGTCTTTGAAGGTAAGGTGCTGCTGTGTAAGCGCGCCATTGAGCCGCGCAAAGGTTTCTGGACGCTGCCTGCAGGCTTCATGGAGAATGGCGAGACCACTTTGCAAGGTGCGACCCGGGAGACCTGGGAGGAGGCGAAGGCGCGAGTCACTAATGTCGATCTTTATCGCATCTTTGACGTGCCCTACATTAGTCAGGTTTACATGTTTTATCGGTGCGACCTGGATGATGGGGAGCACAGTGCGGGGCCTGAAAGCCTGGAGACACAGCTGTATGCTGAGGCTGATATTCCTTGGGATAATATTGCGTTCCAAGTTGTGTCAGAGACACTCAAAGAATACTTTTCTGACGCCGCAGCGGGGCATTTCCCGGTGCGCGTATCGGCTATAGATCATCGCGCGAAGCGCAGCTGACATTGTACTAAGCGATCATTACCGCGTCTGACGCGTGCTACGCATTTTGCATTGTAGTGATATAAAGGAGTAATAACTCATGGCATTTCCAAAAGTTGGTGGGGTGGCGCCTGCATTCACCCTGTTGGATCAAGAGGGCAAAAAGGTCAGCCTGAAAGAGTTCAAAGGCAAGAAGAATGTTGTGCTGTACTTTTATCCCAAGGCGATGACCCCGGGATGCACGGTTCAGGCCTGTGGTATCCGTGACAGTAAGAATGCGCTTGCCAAGATGGATACTGCGGTATTGGGAGTGAGTCCGGACCCTGTTGCAAAGCTGGGCCGGTTTATCGAAAAGCAGGATCTTAACTTTACCCTGCTTTCTGACGAGGATCACGCCATCACCGAGAAATACGGTGCATGGGACCTTAAAAAGTTCATGGGCCGGGAGTTCATGGGTGTATTACGCACCACCTTTATCATTGGTAAGGATGGACGCATAAAGCATGTGATGAGTAAGGTGAAAACCAAATCCCACCATGACGATGTTATTGCGCTGATCACGGAGTTAGGGCTGTAGCTCTCACGTTATGTTGAACTATTTATTTGATGATGCGCCCGACTCGGGTGAGATTCGCGAAATTGTGCCGGGCGTGCTGTGGCTGCGTATGCCACTGCCCATGGCACTAGACCACATCAATCTTTATCTGCTTGAAGATACGGATGGCTGGTGGCTAATCGATACCGGTATTGCGATTGGTCCAACCCAGGAACTGTGGGAAAAGGTATTTGAGCGGCATCTGAATGGCAAGCCGGTGAAGGCGGTGGTGTCGACACATTACCATCCTGACCATACCGGCATGGCAGGTTGGCTGTGCGAGAAATGGCAGGTTCCTTTCTATATGACCGAGGCTGAATACTTCACCGGTCTATCCTTTTCCAGAACCACGAATGAGCATTTCAACTGGGCAACAGAACGCCATCTCACCCGCTCCGGATATACCCCAGATCAGATTGTAAAATCACGCAAGCACTTTGGCGGGTTTGGACCCTACATCACGCCTATGCCTACGGCTTACCGACGCATGGTTGACGGCGGATTTTTGACCATTAATGGTAACCGTTGGCAGGTGATGATAGGCCGGGGGCACTCACCGGAACATGCCTGCTTGTACAGCAGCGGACTCAATATTCTGATCTCTGGGGATCAGGTGATCCCTAGAATTACATCCAATATCAGTGTCTCGGGCTCCGAGCCAGAAGGCAATCCGCTTAAGGAGTGGTTCAGATCGTTGGAGCATTTTCTCGAGGTGCTGCCAGACGACACCCTCGTGCTGCCGGCGCACAATACGCCATTTTACGGCCTGCATGAGCGGTTGCGGTACTTGATCGAGCACCATGAGGAGCATTTATTGGCGTTGGAAGAGGCGTGTTTGAGCGATCCGGCCAGCGCGATGGAGCTGCTACCGGTGATGTTTAAACGCAAACTCGATGATCATAATCTCGGTTTGGCATTGGGGGAGTGTATTGCGCATCTCAATTACCTGCACCACCGAGGACAGATTGAGCGAACAGTCGACGAGCTAGGCTGTTATCGCTATGCCTCGGTAGATTCAACGTTGCCCATGCGTCTTCGAAAACAGCGCCATGACGCCGATGATGCTCCGCCCATGCAAGTATAAATACTAATTGTAATCAATTAGTTATATTATAAATATAATGTTAAAAATAGAATATATGCTCACTCTGCTAGCCGCACTAGGAAGGAATTAAGCGTCATGCCAATGCCAAAGGATATTGGGGTCATCGATTTAATGCTCGCCATACCCGGCGATGACAGCAGCACTTTTTATGACTGGATTAAGCCCTTGTTGATGGACCGGGAAAGTCATGATCTGTTCAGCATGCCCGCCCAATACATGTTCAAGGACATACCCGATACCAGTAACAAAGGAGATGCTATCGCCTACACGCTGGCGCAGATGGACAAGCATGGCATAGAGCGCGCCATGATTGGCTTAGGCTTTAGTGATTTACAGGAACAGGCCCTGCGCGAGCATCCAGACCGATTTTTTGCTTCTTACGAGGCGAATGCCAATAGGGGTATGGACGAGGTGCGCAAGATTGTCGCGATGCATGAGGAGTTTGATATAAAAGCGGTGACAGCTGCCCCCGCCATGATCTGCCCACCGGTGCCGGTCAACGATAAGAAGTGGTACCCGATCTATGCCAAACTTGTAGAGTTGGATATTCCTTTCTGCCCGTGTATGGGGGTTCCTGGGCCACGGGTGCCGTTCGGACCACAGAAAGTTGAATTACTGGATGAGGTGCTATGGTTTTTCCCTGAACTGCGAGTGGTGACTCGCCACGGTTGTGAGCCCTGGACCGATGTAGCATGGAAAATGATGCTCAAGTATCCCAATTTATATTATATGACCAGCGCATTTGCGCCCAAGCATTACCCGCCTGATATTATCGACTTTGCCAATAAGCGCGGCTCTGGTCAGGTGATGTACGCCGGCTATTTCCCCATGGGCCTATCGTTAGACCGAATTTTCAGTGAAATGCCCGACGTGCCGTTGCGCGATGAGGTGTGGCCAAAATTTCTGCGAGAAAACGCTATCAAGGTGTTTAAGCTCGATGAATAGGCGATTGCAATGAAGTACCTCAGCGTAGAGGAAGCGATGTCAGCACCCGGCCTGCGTTTGGTCTTGACCGCGGGTGTGCCAGGGCCTTGGGGCGAGGCGGCCAAAGCGATACTTGCTTTCAAGAATATTGAGTACACGCCGATACTTCAGCAAGGTGGCGGTGACAACGATGCCTTGCAAAAATGGACAGGACAAACATCAGCACCTGTTGCCGTGTATGAGGACTTCCCGCCTGTCTGCCATTGGTTCGACCTATTGATGTTGGCAGAGAGATTGTCGCCCGAGCGTCCACTGGTGCCGAAGGACTGCGGCGCCAGAATCGATGTTCTGGGAGTCTCTGCGCTGATCGCAGGCGCTGATGGTTTCGGTTGGCAGCGACGCCTACAAATACTGGCACCGATGCTGTTGTTGGAAGAGCCGCCAGACATAGCCGTTCGCCTGGGGATGAAATACGGCTGGTCTAAACAGACTTATGTGGCTGCAATCGAGCGTTTGCAGGCCATTAGTGCTGAACTGGATGGCAGGTTGTTGCGGCAGGAGGCAGCAGGCAGCGATTTCATGGTGGGGCATACCGTCACCGCAGCGGATTTTTACTGGGCCAATTTTGCCGGTATGGTAAAGCCTCTTGGCCCTGAGCATAATCCGATGCCAGACTACATGCGCACGGCGTATGCGTCAGTCGATGAGGCTACGCGGGCCTGCCTGACACCGCGTTTGGAAGCACATCGGGACAGGATGTATCAGGATTACATCGCACTACCGCTGGATTTTTTGCAGGAGTAAGACTTATGTTATCGCAACAAGAGTTGTCAGACCGCTTTGAGATTCAGGATTTGGTGTTTCATTACGCCCATCTGATCGACAGCAAGCGTTTTGATGCGTTACGTGAAGACGTTTTTACCGCGGATGCCCATATCGACTATAGCGCCATGGGTGGCAGTGTCGGGGACCTTGAAGAGACCATTACGTTTCTCAAGGCATCGGTTACCAACGAACTGTTTCCCAGTACGCAGCACCTCAACGCGAATGTTCAGGTGCAATTGCAGGGCGACGAGGCGACAGGGCGAGTGATGTGCTTTAACCCTATGGAAATGCGCTTAGGGGAGGCGAGTACTCAAACTTTTTTCCTCGGACTTTGGTATGTCGACATCTATCGTCGCACCGATAAGGGCTGGCGTATTGCCAAGCGTGCTGAAGAAAAAAGCTGGGTGTTCAATCTGCCTGACTTTATGAATCTCTAGATAAAAATTTAGATATTATATTAGGTATCTATAATAAATCATTGATTTATATAAATTTGTATCGATACACCCTGTAGGCGCTAAGGGTCAGTCCACGACGCAGGCAGATTGTGCAGATGCAGCTGCTGCACGGCAGAGCGCAGGTTGTGTTCGAGGTCCTCCAGTTGTTGCGCCCCCACTTTGCTCGCGTAGTGATCACAGGTCTGGTCGACAACCTCTAGACTGTCCTGCGCCAGAACCCTACCTCGCGCTGTCAATTGAATCACCTTAGCGCGTTTGTCGCTGTCATCGATACTGCGCTTAACGTAGTCTAGGCGCTCTAGGTCCCTCAGTATTTTCCCCATGGCCTGCTGGGTCATCTGGGAGTGTCTGGCCAGTTCCGTCACGCGCACATCACCCATCCCGAGATTGCCTAAGACCGTGCTATGCGAGGTTCGAATGCAGATGTGCCCGCGTGCGGCAAGGCCCTCGCAGATACGCCTATCAAAATCGCGCGAGAGCTCTCGCAATAGGCGAGGCAAATTGTTGGATAACTTAGAGGCTATCGCCTGATTATTCTCTGCGGCAGTCTTGGTCACGCGCATCTCCTTTCTTATCGTTGTTGGCGCCGTCATTGCCGTACACTTCAAAGTGTAGCGCAAAGTTTGCGCCTGTCACCTTGATACCCCTAGATTTCTTGCGGCAATTGATCCTTTCAAGATCCTTCCGGTACACTGCTGATCTGTGTGACTGACGGAATAGGACAATGGCGAAGATAATCACCTGTAACACTAACGGTATCCGCTCGGCAGCGGCAAAGGGCTTTTTCGATTGGTTGCAGGCAGAACAGCCGGACGTGGTTTGTATTCAGGAAACTAAAGCTCAAGTACATCAACTGAGCGACCCGGTTTTCACTCCGGCCGGCTACCACTGCTTCTATAATGACGCGATCAAGAAGGGATACAGTGGCACCGCGCTGTACTGCAAGGTCAAGCCGCGGAAGGTCATTACCCGGCTGGGCTGGGATCCCGCAGACTCCGAGGGACGATATATCCAGGCAGATTTTAAAGGGTTGAGCGTTATCTCTTTGTATATGCCGTCTGGATCAAGCAGTGATGAAGTCCTACAAAAAAAGCTGCGCTTCATGGATATTTTTATGGAGCATCTAAAAGCGCTGCGGCGCAAGCGTCGTGAACTGATCATTTGCGCTGACTGGAACATCTGCCACCAGACCATCGACATTAAAAATTGGCGCGGTAACCGCAAGAACTCCGGCTTCCTGCCCGAAGAACGGGCCTGGCTTGATGTGCTTTATGATGAGGTGGGGTATGTGGATTCTTTTCGCGTGATCAATACTGAGCCAGAGCAATATACGTGGTGGTCCAATCGGGGGCAGGCCAGAGCCAATAACGTCGGATGGCGACTGGACTATCAGGTCATAACCCCCAAGCTCGTTGACAAAGTGCGGGCGGCGTCAATTTACAGGGATCAGCGATTTTCTGACCATGCGCCGCAAATCATGGAATATGACGTTGACATCCCTGCTTGAATGTCTGGTCAATTGCCGCCGCGGAGAAGCTCTACTCAGGCCAGGATTCATTGCGGGATGGAGTGAAACCCTGTAAATTACACGCTGTTTTCTACGCTACTTTATGAGCTTATCTACGGGAGAAATATTTAATGAGTTTGTTTATTAACAGTGCCTATGCGCAAGATGCGGGAGTCGGTCCGGTCGGCGGAGATATGTTCCAGATATTGTTTCTGGTAGGTCTTTTTGCCCTTTTCTACTTTATTGCTATCCGTCCACAGCGTAAACGTCAGAAAGAACATACAAAAATGGTGTCAGAGTTGAACAAGGGTGATGAGGTTGTCACTACTTCGGGAATTCTGGGCAAGGTGACGGCGCTGGATGATAATTATATGACGCTCAATGTTGCCAATAACGTCGAAATGAAATTCCAGCGTGTCCATCTACATGCTGTACTGCCTAAAGGCACATTAAAGACCATCGGCTAAAAATGGCCCTGGTCTACCCTCGCAAGATAGATCTGGCGCAGTCGCCAACTCCCCTCCAATACCTTGAACGCGCCTCTGAAAAATGGGGGTGCGGTCATCGGATCTGGGTCAAGCGTGATGACCTGACGGGCAGTACCCTTAGCGGAAACAAGGTGCGCAAGCTCGAATTCATTACGGCCTTCGCTATCGATAATGGCTATGACACCTTGTTGACCTGTGGCGGATTACAAAGCAACCATTGTCGTGCTACCGCTTTTGCCGGCGCTCAGTTGGGGCTAGCGGTTCATCTGTTGTTGCGCGGTGAAGAGCCACTGGACCCAGAAGGGAATTTTCTGCTGGATCATCTGGCGGGTGCGGCAGTCAGTTGCTACCCCTTAAAGCAATACGTTAATCACCTTGATGACTTGTTCCGTCAGTGGCAGGAACACTACGCCGTGCAGGGTCGCAGGGCATTGGTGGTGCCAACAGGCGGTAGTGACGGCATTGGAGCGTGGGGCTATATTGCAGCGTGTGAGGAGCTGGTCCGGGACTTTACGACATACGGTATTGAACGTGCACATGTCATTACCGCGACTGGGTCCGGTGGGACACAGACGGGATTGACCCTTGGGGCCGCGCTGCATCAGTTGCCGGCTACGGTATGGGGCATTAATGTTTGTGATGATGAAACGTATTTCCTCGATAAGGTTGCCAGTGACGCCGCTGATTGGCGACGGCGATACCCCGAAGCTCCAGATGTCGCGATAGAGCCGCGAATTCTGGATGGCTATGTGGGTCCAGGCTACGCTGTTGCAGATCCTGAAATTTTTGAGCTTATTGCTGAATTAGGCCGACTGGAAGGTCTCGTTCTCGACCCGGTTTATACCGGCAAGGCCTTCGCCGGTATGCTGGCGGAAATCGGCAATGGGCGATTCGAGGGCAGCCGCGATATTGTATTTGTTCATACTGGCGGTATTTTTGGCGTATTTCCTCAGCGCAGTGGTTTCGGCATCACCACTGCTAACGACCAATAAAAAGACTTAAAAAAGGGTCGTCACTATGGAGATAATGACCACAGTCAATGCCTGGGCCTGGGGGCCGCTAATGCTAGCCCTGCTATTGGGAACAGGCCTTTACCTTACGCTGGGGTTGCGCTTCCTGCCGGTGCGCAAGCTCCTAGCGGGTATACGTTTGCTATTTCGGGGTGGACGGGGTGATGGCTCTGGCGATATTTCCCCCTTCGGTGCGTTGATGACCTCTCTTTCAGCCACTGTAGGTACAGGTAATATAGCGGGTGTGGCGACCGCTATTGCTTTGGGCGGCCCGGGTGCATTGTTCTGGATGTGGATCACAGCGCTGTTGGGAATGGCCATCAAATACGCAGAAGCGCTCTGCGCCGTAAAGTTTCGTGAGACTGATGAGCAGGGCCACTTCAGCGGTGGCCCTATGTACTACATCAAAAATGGTTTACACAAGCGTTGGCACTGGTTGGGCGTGGCATTTGCAATTTTTGGCGGTCTCGCCGGTTTTGGTATTGCCAATACGGTGCAATCACATTCCGTGTCTGAGGTGTTGCGCGAGTCTTTTTCGGTGCCACCTTTGGTAACAGGGCTTGTGCTGATGGTGCTGGTTGCAACGGTTATACTCGGCGGTATCCGTCGTATTGCTGTGGTCGCGAGTTGGCTGGTGCCGTTTATGGCTGTTGCTTACGTGTTGATGGCGATGATTGTCATTGCGCTGAATATATCCGAAGTGCCGAGTGCGATTAACACCATTATCAGCGGCGCTCTGACACCCACTGCTGCGACAGGAGGTTTTGCCGGAGCGACTGTTTGGGCGGCTCTGCGCTTTGGCGTTGCCCGGGGGATTTTTTCCAACGAGGCCGGGCTCGGAAGCGCGCCGATTGCGCATGCGGCAGCGCGCACCAATCAGCCAGTAGAGCAGGGCATGATCGCCATGTTGGGGACCTTCATCGACACACTGTTGATCTGTACCATGACCGGGCTTGTCATCGTCATTATGGATGTATGGCCCACTGGCGTCAGCGGTGCAAACCTTACTGCGATGGCTTTCTCCAATGCCTTGCCGGGCGGTCATTATATAGTCGCCTTAGGTCTGTGCATTTTTGCTTTCACTACCATGATCGGCTGGTCATTCTATGGTGAGCGCTGTGTGGTTTTCCTGTTTGGAACCAAAGCAATTATCCCATTTCGAATCGCTTGGGTGCTCGCAATTCCCCTGGGCACGTTAATGGAACTTGAGTTCGTCTGGCTCGTCGCCGATACGCTCAATGCGTTTATGGCACTTCCTAATCTCATAGCGCTTCTTCTGCTTGCGCCATTAGTGTTCAAGCTGACCAAGGATTACTTTGAGCCGGCAGGCAAAAAAGACCCTCATTCGGTGTAGAGCAAAGCACATTAGGTGTTGCGGGGCACAGAACCACTGGCAGGTAACAGAACAGTTGAGTATGCTATGCGGTATGCCCACTCAATTGAATGACAAGCTCGTTATCGCGATCTCATCCCGGGCACTGTTCAATCTGGATGATAGCCATGAGGTGTTCGAGAAAGAGGGCTTACAGGCCTACTCAAACTATCAGGTTGCGCGCGAGGAACAACCCCTAGAGCCCGGAGAAGCCTTTCCTCTGGTGAATAAACTTTTGCGACTCAATCGCAGCCTCGACAAAGACGCGCAAGTTGAAGTCGTGCTGCTCTCGCGCAATAGTGCTGATACAGGCCTGCGCGTATTCAACTCCATCCAACATTATGAGTTGGATATCAGCCGAGCAGCCTTTTGCGGTGGAGAGAGCCCCTGGCGGTACATTAACGCGTTTGGTTGCACATTATTTTTGTCCAATGAAGCGCAGGATGTTCGTCATGCCTTGGAATGTGGCGTGGCTGCGGCCACGTTGGTATCGCGCAGAGGCCGGGGTACCGATAGCGAGCAGTTGCGGTTTGCCTTTGACGGAGACGCGGTGCTTTTTTCCGATGAGGCGGAGCAGGTCTACAAGCGTGACGGCCTTGAGGCCTTTACCGCGAGTGAGAAGGCTGCAGCCAAAGAGCCTCTCAGGGGAGGGCCGTTCAAGCCTTTCCTTGCCGCTTTACACCGCTTGCAGCAGTCTTTCCCCCCTACCGAGGCTCCTATCAGAACAGCTCTGGTGACTGCCCGATCGGCGCCCGCCCACGAGCGGGTGATCCGCACTCTGAGGGCATGGAATATACGTATTGATGAATCTATTTTCCTTGGTGGTCTTAACAAGACTGACTTCTTGAGGGCTTATCAGGCAGATGTCTTTTTTGATGATCAGCAGACGCATTGCGATTCTGCGAGTCCTCATGTGGCGACTGGCCACGTGCCACACGGCATAGCCAACTCCTGATACTCATATTGAAAGCCTTTATTAGTTTAAGTTTGGTAGACTAGGCCATTAATGACTATTGTGCATAAGGCATGGGAGGCGGTCACCGGATTGCCTTCGTTCACCTGGAGGTTGGCATGAAGCTGCAGCAATTGCGTTATATCTGGGAAGTGGCACACCACGATCTTAATGTCTCGGCGACGGCTCAGCGCTTGTACACATCACAACCGGGCATGAGTAAGCAGATTCGCCTACTGGAAGATGAGTTAGGTGTCGAGATCTTCGCCCGCAGCGGCAAGCATCTTACGCATGTCACGCCGGCCGGGGAGGCTATACTGAAGGCGGCTGAAGAGGTGCTATTTAAGGTCAAAAGTATTCGTCAGGTAGCGGAGGAGTTTGCTGAAGAAAAGAAGGGCAGCCTTTCTATTGCCACCACCCATACCCAAGCCCGCTATGCGCTGCCGCCGGTCATCAAGCGCTTTATTCAGCATTACCCTGACGTCTCTCTGCACATGCATCAGGGGACCCCTATACAAATTTCTGAAATGGCTTCCGATGGAACAACAGATTTTGCCATTGCCACAGAAGCGTTGGACCATTTTTCCAATCTCATTATGATGCCCTGCTATCGCTGGAACCGTTGCATCCTCGTCCCCAAAGATCATCCCTTGACACAATTATCTAGGCTAACTCTCGAAGATGTTGCCGCACACCCCATCGTGACCTATGTGTTCGGTTTTACCGGGCGCTCCAAGCTTGACGATGCTTTTGTCGCTCAGGGGCTAGTGCCAAAGGTGGTATTCACTGCGACAGATGCCGATGTGATAAAAACCTACGTGCGCCTCGGACTTGGTATCGGCATTATCGCAGGGATGGCTTACGATGCCTCTATCGATTCCGACTTGGTTGCGCTCGACGCCAGCCACCTGTTCGCCAGCAGTATCACCCAAATTGGTTGTCGCCGGGACACGTTTCTGCGCGGCTATATGTATACGTTTATTCAAGACTTTGCCCCGCATCTGTCCCGCGATTTGGTGGGGGAAGCTTTTGGGTGTCATACTAAACCGGAACTGGCAGAGTTGTTCTTGGATCTGGAGCTGCCTGTTTACTGACCGCTGACCCGCTAAATATAGGGCAGGGGGGGCTTGTGTCGACTGGCCCTCAATGTTTAGACTGTGCCGCGCAAAGACCCCCTTTAACCTCATAGGAGATGAACACTTGGAACTCGCCTGTCTTGACCTAGAAGGGGTGCTCGTACCCGAAATATGGATAGCATTTTCCGAACGTACCGGTATAAAAGAACTGCGTGCCACGACACGGGATATACCCGATTACAATGTGCTGATGAAGCAGCGACTTGCCCTGCTCGACCAGCATGGTTTAAAGATTGACGACATTCAGGAGGTCATTGCGACGCTGGAGCCCTTGCCAGGAGCCATTGATTTTGTTGACTGGCTGCGCGAGCGTTTTCAGGTGATTATTCTGTCTGATACCTTCTATGAATTTTCGCAACCCTTAATGCGACAGCTACACTGGCCGACTCTATTGTGCCACCGGCTGATTACGGATGACTCGGGCCGCGTAGTGGATTACAAATTGCGTCAGGAAGACCCAAAGCGAGCGTCGGTAAAAGCGTTGCACAGCCTAAACTATCGTGTATTGGCTGCGGGTGATTCCTACAACGACACCACCATGCTGGCTGAGGCTGATGTGGGCTTTTTGATTCATGCGCCGCAAAATGTGGTCGATGAATTTCCACAGTTTAAATCAGTAGGGACGCTGAGTGAGCTGAAGCTTGCTTTTGTGGACGCGAGTGATCGTCCATTAACGATCTGAAAGCGTTTTTTCCAAGGTGTTTAGAAAGGCCCCAACCTTATCATAGGTTTCTTGATACTCCTGCTGCCAGTTGGAATCGGCCACAATACCGCCGCCGCCCCAGCAGCGCACTTCACCCTTATCACATAACAAGCTGCGGATAGCGATGTTGCTGTCCATGCGGCCATCTGCACTGATGTAGAGCACCGACCCGCAGTAGACCAGACGTTCCCGCGTTTCAAGTTCGGCAATAATTTCCATGGCCCGTCGTTTGGGCGCACCGGTAATAGAGCCACCAGGAAAGCTTTCACTAAGTAGGTCCCACGCATTTCGATTAGACTGCAACTCGCCAGTAATAGTGCTGATCATATGATGTACTGTAGAGAAACTTTGCACGTCGAAAAGTCGATCAACATGAATGCTACCTGGCACACAGCTGCGTCCGAGGTCATTGCGCAATAGGTCTACAATCATAAGGTTTTCAGCCCGATCTTTTTCCGAGCTACACAATTCCTTTCGCGCCAGGTCATCAGATTGTTTGTTGGCATGTCGCGGTCGGGTACCCTTGATAGGAGAGGTCTCGACACGGTGGCCGTGCAGCGATAGAAATCGCTCTGGAGAAAGACACATTAAGGCAGCATCGTTTTCTAGAGATAGGTACGCAGAGAAAGGGGTGGCAGCTACAGTGCGCAGCTTACGATACGCCTGCCAGGGATCGCCGCTATAGTCGGCGAGGAAGCACTGGGCCAAGTTAACCTGATAACAATCTCCAGCCTGGATGTAAGCCTGTATTGTGTCGAACGCTTCCCGGTATTGGTCGGCGCTGAAATTTGAAGAAAAAGCCTTGCCTAACCTGAAGTCTTTACTGGAACGAGTGGGAGCTTGACGCAGCCTTGCCTGAATATCACTGCGCTCCGCTATACTTACTCTGGGCTGTGTTACGAGGGCGGCGCGCTGTAGCAGGTGATCTTGGACGATACACCAGTCATAGGCGCACAGCTGGGCGGCGGGAAACGTGCTCGCGTTCATCCCTGGTTGAATATCGTGTAAAGCTTTTCCGAACTCATACCCCAGATAGCCCAGAATACCGCCGCAAAAAGGAATGTCCGGCGAAACGGGTTGAATCCCGTCGTAGTGTTCTTTGTGAAACAGATCCATTTCGGTAAAAAAGGCTTGGCATTGCTGCTGGGTCGCGCGCGGCGGAAGACAGGGAATCGCGGTGTTCCGGGGCTGCGCAGTGAGAATGTCGTAACGACCCGAGCTGGCATGAGGGAAGCTGCTGTCTAGAAATGCGGCACGTGGTAAATCTGCAATCCGTTCAAACAGCTCGCAGCTATCTTGAAAATAGCGGATTTCCTCGAGATGGACCGACTTGCTCATCTCGGTGTGCCGGCATTGATCATGACATTTTCCTAGGCGCTGAACTTGCGCTGCATTGTTGTTGGGATTTTACGACCTGCGCAACGATCGAACAACAGTTCAAAGTCTTGATCTGCAGCGAAAAAACTAGCATCTGCGCTGAAAAGACTAAGAATGTGGTCGCAAGCTGAATTGACTTTTTCTGGCTGGCAAATTACTGTAAGACCCCCCAAATTTGGCAGGTTTGCATCCTAATCCCGACTGCCACGACTTGCAACCAGCATGCTCTCCTCGGGCGAGTTATGCGGACCTTCCATCGTCCTTCGGGAAAAACCTTTGGATCAAGACATATGACGAACGAGAACAGCAATACTTTAATCGCATCGCTGGATAATCCCTTTGCGGAGCATGAGGAGAAGGATTTCGGAGTTCCCGGCCAGTTAGTGTCCGAGCCCGGTCTGTACGAGGATGCCCTTAAATCCGGCTGGGAGCTGCAGCAACGCCCGCGTCAGATTGCAGGCGTCAAGAATATTCAGCGCCAGCACCAGAAAAATCGTATGACTATCTGGGAACGCATCCGTTATCTCAGTGATGAAACGCCAACCGTGTTGTACCAGAACTGGGGTCCCAATCTCGATGGTGCCTCGCTTGTCACCGCAATCATCAAGGTGAATGGTCGCGATGTGGCACTTTACGGGCATGACTTTACCGTTCGAGCGGGTTCAATGGATGCGACCAACGGCGCTAAACTGGCCCGCCTGTTTCAGCTGGCAGCGAAACAGAGAATCCCCGTGGTAGGGATCAATGACAGTGCGGGTGCATTTATTCCGGCTGGTGTGGGTGGACTCGACGGGTATGCAGAAGCGTTCGCTGCGCTGCGTCGTATTAGTGGCATTGTGCCCAGCATCATGTGCATGTTTGGATTTAATGCCGGTGGCGGCTCATACCTGCCGCGTCAGGGCAGCTTCCTGATTCAGCCCAACGAAACCTTCTTTGGCTTGACAGGTCCAGGGGTTGTCAAGTCAGTGTTGGGCGAAGATGTTACGCCCGATGAGTTAGGTGGCCCCGGCGTTCACAGTAAGACCGGGGTTACAGATTTTGTGGTCAAAGATGAAGTGGCTGCTCTGCGCAAAGTGCGATCTCTGTTGAACTACTTGCCAAGCTACAACGGCGAGCTTGCACCGTATCAGGCTAGCTCTGACCCGATCAATCGCAAGACCTGGGATATCGAAATTTTATTGAAGAAAGCCTTCAATTCTCCCACGGGCTTTAACACGCCTATCGATATTACAATTTTGATTCAGCAATTGTGTGACCACGGCGACTTCCTTGAAGTTCAGCCTGACCGTGCCCGAAATACAGTCACTGCTCTGGGGCGCATGGGCGGGAATGTCATTGGCTTTGTCGCCAATAACTCTGCTGTTTCATCGGGACAAATCGATATTGACGCGGCTTATAAAAACGCGCGCTTTATCCGCTTTTGCAACCTTTACAATATTCCCGTTATTTTTCTCGAAGATACCACGGGCTTTCTGCCTGGCAAGGATCAAGAAAGTGGCGGCATTATTCAAGCCGGGCGAGCGCTTCTTGATGCCATCGTGGACCTGCGTACTCCGCGATTTTTGGTGCTGGTGCGCAATGCCTTTGGGGGCGCCTATGCCGCGTTTAACAGCTTCCCTGTAGGTGCCGATTTCGTCATAGCCTTACCGACTACCCGCGTGGCCGTGATGGGGCCGGCAGGAGTAGAGTATGTTTATAAGGATGAATTGCGTAAAATGCGCGGGTCGATCTCCGGCAAGTTGCAAGCCGAGACCCAAGCCCAAATGAAAGCTGGGCTGTCTGAAGATCAGGCAAAACAAGCGGCGCAGCAGCTGGTCGACGACTGGGTGAAATCTGAGGAGGTTCAGCTAGCAGAACGTTATACTAGAGAGTTGATGAATCCGAATGAAGCTTTGAGTCTCGGATCAATTTCCCAAATTGTGATGCCGTCAGATTTGCGTCAGGTACTGGCCGAGAACATGGCATTTTATTTGCGCCGTTACCAGGCGCAGCCGCTGCAAGATGTGCAGCGCGAATTCCACTAGGCCGATCCCCGGCAATACGACTTTAGAGGAAAACCGGCGTGTCCAACGAATTTTATCTGAGTAACCCGCTTGTCCATCGCGACCGCAGACTGGCGACTATGCCCACTGCATGGGCAAGACAATTCGGCTGCACTGACATTCAGCCACTTATTATCTGTCGCGGCCCGATCCGCAAGGAAGCAATGGATGTTTTTGCCGAGATGGGCATCACGCATTTCGGTATATTATTGTCTGAGAAGGACTCTATCGTCTATCGGAATGCCATCGCACCCGAGTTGCGCTCGCTGACTCACCCCGACCGTATTCATCGTGTGCCTGATTACAGTGGCGCTGACAAGGGGGAGCGCGAGCAGCGCATCAAGCAGATCATCAATATTGCCCGAGATAATAACTACAACGCTATCTTTGCAGGCTACGGCTTCATGGCTGAAGACGAAGCGATGGTAGCAGCCATGGAGGCGGCGGGACTCACGTTTATCGGCCCCTGTTCGCGGACTGTGCACGACGCCGGCCTGAAAGATGAGGCCAAACGAACAGCGCTGAAATGCGGTGTTTCTGTCACGCCCGGCATCGACAACGGAACAGCGCTGACTCTGCTTAAAAAATATCCCGACGTGAAGGCCTTGCAAACCCTTGTGGCAGAACACAAGCTGGCGGTCGACGCCGCCATTTTGTCTGACACATCTGTCAGCTTGGAGGATAAGGCAGACCTCGTGCTTGGAGCCTCTTATAAAAGCGGCATTGACCTCTACACGGTGGATGAACTGTGCCTGACTCTGACCGAGGCTGTCGGCAGGATGACCGCCGACTATCCAAGCAACCGGGTACGACTGAAAGCAATCGGTGGCGGCGGCGGCAAGGGCCAGCGCATTCTTGGCGTCGGCGAATCCGCGCGCACTGCAGAGTTGGTCAGAGAAATTCTCAACGAGGTTAAGACCACCGGGGTTGGCGACAACAAGAACGTTTTAGTTGAGCTGAACATCGAGACCACACGCCACCAAGAAATACAGGTGATTGGGAATGGCCAATGGTGTATGTCCATGGGCGGCCGTGATTGCTCCTTGCAGATGCATGAGCAGAAGCTACTGGAAGTATCGGTGACCGTTGAGTCATTAAAAAGAGCCATCGAACAGTCCGAAGCCAGTGGGCAAGTGCAAGAGACTCGAGTGTTAAAGCAGGATCTAGCAACGTTGACAGTAATGGAGCGAGAGGCAGAAGTGTTCGGAGAAGCTGTTGGACTCGACTCCGTGTCAACCTTTGAATGTATAGTAGACCGCGACAAACATTTCTTCATGGAAATGAATACTCGCATCCAAGTTGAGCACCGCGTGACGGAATTATGTTATTCGCTTAAGTTCAGCAACCCGGATAATGCAGAAGAATACTTTGTTGTCGAGTCACTAGTGGAGGCCATGGTTTTAATTGCAGTTCACGCGAAGAAGCTGCCCAGACCAGAGCGCATCACAAGGATGAACGACAGTGTCGAGGCGAGGCTTAACGCAACTAACCAGGCTTTGCAGCCTCACGCTGGAGGCGTGATTGAATCCTGGAGTGACGCCATTGAGGGCGAGATTCGGGATGACCAGGGCATCAGCTTGCACAACCCCGATACTGATGTGTTTATGAAGTACACACTGGCAGGTGCTTACGACTCAAACATCGCTCTGTTGCTGACAGTGGGGGACACCCGACTCGAGACTTACGAAAGAATGGCAGAAACAATTCGTCAGACGCGGATGCGTGGCAAGGATCTGGCCACTAATCTTGAATTTCACTACGGCTTGGTGAATTGGTTTATCGGGCAGAATATCAATGCCCGGCCTACGACGCGCTTTATTGTCCCTTATCTAACAGCTGTCGGTGAGCTTAAACAGCGCGCCAATGATCTGGATATCCAGTATGCCTATAAGCACATTTGCCGTGCGACGCTAGGGGAGGCTGAGGGGGACGCTCACACGGCTCTAGCGGAGACGCTGCAGCGCAAGGAGTCATTGCTGCTGCGGCCGCTGACGGAGCTGCTTCAAGAGCCACATATCCTCAGTGGCTGGCTTAGTGTGAACCGAGATTGCTATACGGTAATTGAGGGCAAAATTTGTTGGAACGAAAATCCTCTCGAACTGCTTAACGACACTTATCACTTTCTCAATATGGACTATGTCTGCGGGGACAGTCCTCCCGCCGCGGTCATGATATGGGATCACGACAATGCGATCTTACAGAGCGCGCTTTCATTTTACGCTGAACTCAATGCGCGTGTAGGCTCTGAAGACTGGTTGGAGTTGTGTTCAATTCTCGACAGTAATGATCCGCCCAAGGGGCTGGATGCCGATCTCTGGCATCGCGTGCGCAATTCTCATCGAGGATTTCAGGCTGGCACTGATATTATTGCTTTACTGCCCAGTATCGCAGAGGCAACAGGTTTTTATGACCTCACGGTCAATCTCGATCTAAGTATTCATATTCCGGAGCGACTCGCCGAGGAAAAACTTCAGGCGACAATGGCAAAGGTATTAGTTCCGCCGCCAGTGGCTAGTTCAGATGAAATTCTCTCTGAGAGCGGCGGCATGTTCTACTCGCGCGAAACACCGGCACACGATGTTTATATCAGTGAGGGCGATCATTTCAATGCCGGAGATCCTTTATTTATAGTCGAAGTCATGAAAATGTTCAATAAGGTCTATGCACCGTTTTCTGGCACTATTGCGAAAGTTTTGGTTGAAACCGATGGCAGCATCATTAGCAAGGGACAGACCATTTTCAAAATCATTCCCGATGAAATTGCCGTTGAGGTCTCCGCCGAGGACGTCGCAGCTCAACGTTTAGCCGTCACCAACAATTTCCTGCAACACCTTTAGAAGAGGACCGAACATGATTACAGCCCTAGACCATATCGCCATCGCCGTGCCTGATCTGGAAAAAGCCATACAGCGTTTCGTCACGGATTTTGGGCTCCCACTAGGCGGCACAGAAGACGTATTGGAGGCAAAAACGACCGCCGCTTTTTTGCCTTTGCCCCCTACAAGTATCGAGTTGGTCCACCCCCTTAATGATGAAGGTCCGGTGAAGACTTATTTGGAGAAAAAGGGCGGTGGCTTACACCATCTGTGCTTCCGCTCTGACGACATCGATGCAGACGTAGCAAGACTACGCGAAAAGGGCTATCAGTTTCTCGCGGATGCGCCGACGCCGGGAGCGCACGGAGCGAGAGTCATTTTTATACATCCCAAGAGTTGTGACGGCGTACTGATCGAGATCAGCCAGCCGGCCGAAGGGCATTGAGGATTAGCGCATGAGCGAAGAAATTTACGACAAAGCTGACTCTACACCAGAAAATTGGAATGTGCTGGCGACCAAACAATCAAAAGGCCAGAGCCTGGAAGACCTAGTCTGGCACACGGCAGAAGATATTGCTGTGAAACCGCTTTACACAGCGGCTGATGTCGCTTCACTTGAGTACACCGATACGATGCCCGGCATGTCTCCGTATGTGCGCGGTCCACAGGCCACCATGTATGCCGGTCGGCCTTGGACCATCCGGCAATACGCTGGCTTCTCAACCGCTGAAGAGTCCAACGCATTTTATCGCAAGGCACTGGCAGCCGGCGGACAAGGTGTTTCCGTTGCCTTTGACCTCGCTACACATAGAGGCTATGACTCCGATCATCCGCGTGTCGCGGGGGATGTCGGCAAGGCTGGTGTTGCCATCGACTCTGTTGAGGATATGAAAATCCTATTCAACGGCATCCCGCTAGACAAGGTATCGGTCTCTATGACCATGAACGGTGCGGTGCTTCCAATTTTGGCAGGATACATTGTGGCAGCAGAGGAGCAGGGCGTAGAACAGGCGCAATTAGCCGGCACCATACAAAATGATATTCTTAAAGAGTTCATGGTACGCAATACCTATATTTATCCGCCTACGCCCAGTATGAAAATCATCGGTGACATCATCGCTTATTGCTCTTCCAATATGCCACGGTTCAACACAATTTCCATCTCCGGCTATCATATTCAGGAGGCGGGCGCTAACGCCGCATTGGAGCTGGCGTACACCCTCGCTGACGGCAAAGAATATATCCGCACAGCGATCGCTGCAGGACTCGGTATCGACGAATTTGCGCCGCGTTTGTCCTTCTTCTGGGGCGTAGGCATGAACTTCTATATGGAGATTGCCAAAATGCGAGCAGCGCGTCTGCTCTGGACCCGGATCGTGTCTGAATTCAATCCTCAGAATCCTAAAAGTTCTATGCTGCGCACACACAGCCAGACATCCGGATGGTCTCTAACGGAACAAGACCCTTACAATAATGTCGTGCGCACCACGATTGAAGCGATGGCGGCAGTGTTTGGGGGAACTCAGTCGCTACATACAAACGCACTGGATGAGGCGATCGCATTGCCTACCGAATTCTCTTCCCGTATTGCCCGAAACACACAGCTTATCATCCAGGAGGAAACGGGCATCACGAAGGTGATCGACCCTTGGGGCGGCTCTTATATGATGGAGAGTCTGACCCAGGATATTGCCGACAAGGCATGGGAGCTGATCGAAGAGGTAGAAGCAGCAGGCGGCATGGCCAAGGCCATTGAGACGGGTATGCCGAAGATGCGTATTGAAGAAGCCGCCGCCAAAAAGCAGGCGCGCATTGACCGCGGTGAAGATGTTATCGTGGGAGTCAATAAATACAAGCTTGATGAACAAGACGACATTGAGATCCTCAATATTGATAACGATGCTGTCCGCGATGCTCAATTAGCTCGATTGGCCACTATTCGAAGCAGCCGTGATGACGCCGCGGTTGAGGCCATACTGGATGATATTTATCAATGTGCCGTTAGTGGAAAAGGCAATCTTTTGGCTCTGGCCCTTGAGGCCACTCGACGACGTGCGACAGTAGGGGAGATATCTTTCGCTATGGAACGTGAATTTGGACGCTTTAAAGCAAACGCTCAGACCGTCTCGGGGGTCTATGGAGCCGCATTCCAGCAAGACGAAAATTGGCAGGGTATCAGTAAGGATATCGATGCTTTCGTTGAGCAATACGGTCGCCGGCCGCGTATGTTGGTGTGCAAAATGGGCCAAGATGGCCACGATCGCGGCGCCAAGGTCGTCGCAACAGCCTTTGCCGATGTTGGGTTCGACATCGATTTGTCACCGATGTTTTCAACGCCTGAGGAAGTGGCACGTCAGGCCATTGAAAACGACGTACATGTTGTTGGCGCCTCTTCTCTTGCAGCGGGTCACAAAACGCTGGTGCCATTGTTGGTCGAGGAGCTTAAGAAGCAGGGCGCAAGCGAAATTGTGGTTATTGCGGGTGGCGTTATCCCCAAACAGGATTATGACTTTCTTTATAATTCCGGTGTAAAGTGTATTTTTGGGCCGGGAACACCGATTCCGCAGTGTGCCCGTGAGGTTCTTGAGGCAGTGAAGGACGCGCAAGGCTGAAGCAGTCGCGAGACTATCATTAGATAAAACTACAGCGAAATCATCACTAAATCATTTGCTAAAATAATGGGCCCTTTATACGACGCCTGGACCTTATTTAAGCTGTTGGATTTGTCATTCAGACTTAAGTCCATAAAATGGCTTAACACGAGTAATTTAGGCTGCGCTTTTCGTGCAACTTGCCCTATTTTACTCGGATTTGCATGCAAAAATAGTTGGCCACTTTCTTCGTCTTGTTCATTAATCGGGAAATGCATTACTAAAATATTCGCATCTTTGATAAATTCATCCATTCCTGCAGCTGTTGCATTATTATTGCTCATAAACACTATATCGCCTTTGGGAGTGATAATCCTGTACGCGAGTGTTGGCGTATCGGCGTGCTCTACAGCAAAAGAATACACTTTTATTTCACCCTCAGACCAAACAGGTTGAGCTTTTCCAGGCAAGCTTGCATCTATTGTTTTTATTTCTATATTGTAATGATTTAAATAATCATAAGAGTTCAAAAAGTTGTCTACAAAAGTACTAAAGCCCACATAATGGTCATTGCCTGACGGGCCAGCTATCGTTAGAGGCGTATCACGCTTAGAGAAATATCCGCGCTTTATGAGGCTAAATAGGTCAATAGAATGATCCGTGTGCAAATGACTAATGCCAATAAATGCTACATCTGACATGCTCGCCCCAGCCTCGCCAAAGCCACTGCCAGCATCCATCATGATTTTCGATTCTTCATCTATCCAAATTAAGTAACCACTGGAAGCGCGCCCAGAAAGTTTCCGTGTTGCGCTGTGATAAATATGAGGGGAATAGCCCTAATTCCGGCTATACTTGCCATAATAGGACACTAACGCGACAACAAAAATGTATCCACAGAGCTGATGACGACATTCAATCTACAGGGCCTCCTAAATGGTAACCGTCGTGCTTTGGCTAAGGCGATAACCCTGGTTGAGAGCACGCTAGACCCGCATCGGGAGCAGGCTCAAGAAATCCTAGAGCACGTACTGCCGCACAGTGGCAAAAGTATTCGCATCGGTATTACCGGTGTACCTGGCGTGGGGAAATCTACTTTTATTGAAGCCTTTGGCCTGTATCTGATAGGGCAGGGTAAGCGCGTTGCCGTGCTCGCAGTTGACCCAAGTTCACCTATTGCGGGAGGATCTATCCTCGGCGACAAAACGCGTATGGAAGACTTGTCAAGGAAGGAGGAAGCCTTCATTCGACCGACACCTGCGTCCGGCGCACTGGGCGGCGTTGCGCAAAAAACCCGGGAAACCATGCTGCTGTGTGAAGCGGCTGGCTACGATGTCATTTTAGTTGAGACCGTTGGTGTAGGGCAGTCCGAGTATCAGGTTTCCGCAATGGTAGATTTCTTTATGGTGCTGATGCTGCCCGGTGGCGGCGATGAGCTGCAGGGTATCAAGAAAGGCATTATGGAACTGGCAGACGCGCTTGTCATCAATAAAGCAGATGGGCCCAGTGAAACCTTGGCGACGATGACGCAGCGTCAATACGCCAGTGCCATGAGCTTACTGCGCCATAACAGTTTCTGGACACCCAGAGTGCTCACTTGTTCCGCGTTGACGCCTACCAACATCGATACCGTGTGGGACATGGTTGTAGATTACTATTTCGAGTCTTTGGAGCTCGAGGCATTTTCCAGCAAACGGATTCAACAAAACTTAGACTGGATGCATCAGCTGCTGAACGAAATGTTGCTACTGAAGCTGTCTCGCAACGCGAAGGTTAAGGCGCTGCTCCCGGCGCTTGAACAGGCAGTGCAGCGCCAAGAAATCACAGCGTTTGCCGCTGTTCGCCAACTTATGGAGCAGTTTTAGCGGTATCTAGTGCTCCGTGCAACACCCGTGTTTTCAGGGCGAATAAATCGGCATGTGCAGCGCGGCCCGCAAGTTTTTGGGGGCACATCACGGTAAATAATTAGAAGCCGTACGACTTCTTAAGGTCCGGATCCTTCTCTGCGATCAAGCGCGCTAGATCAACCATCACTTTGCACTGCTTCCATGACGCATCGTCCTGCATCTTGCCGTCCACCATCACTGCGCCACTTCCATCGGGCAATGCTTCCAGTACCCGTCTTGCCCAGGCGACCTCATCAGCAGGTGGGCTGAACACGTTCCTTGCGATCTCTATCTGGTTGGGGTGCAGAGACCAAGCGCCAACGCATCCCATGAGAAAGGCGTTGCGGAACTGGTCCTCACAGGCCAGTGGATCGTCGATAGCACCGAAAGGGCCGTAAAAGGGTAGGGCACCCACGCTGACGCAAGCGTCCACCATGCGACCCAGAGTGTAATGCCACAGATCTTGCTGGTGGGTGCCCCGAGCGGCTTGTGGATTTTCTGGATCGGGATCATCACGTACCAGATAACCGGGGTGACCCCCACCAATTCGGGTCGTTTTCATGCGCCTCGACGCAGCCAGGTCGGCAGGTCCCAGGCTCATACCCTGAATGCGTGGGCTGGCATTGGCGATTTCTTCAACGTTGGCTACACCGAGGGCAGTTTCCAGTAAACAGTGGAGTTGAATAGGCTTTTTCAGTCCGGCCCTCGCTTCGAGCTGTGCGAGCAATTGATCGGCAAAGTGGATATCCCAAGCCCCCTGAATTTTTGGCAGCATGATAACGTCGACTTTGTCGCCCACCTCGGTCACGATGCGTGTGATGTCGTCGAGGAACCAAGGGCTATCGAGGCTATTGATACGCGTCCACAGTTGGGTATCACCAAAGTCATTGTCACGTGCTATGTTGATAAAGCCATCACGTGCCGCTTCTTTGTTTTCGATGGCGATCGCGTCCTCAAGGTTGCCCAGCAGAATATCAACTTTTTTTGCGATGCCCGGGGCCTTCTCCACCATACGCGGATTACTGGGATCAAAGAAATGAATCATGCGCGAGGGCCGAACAGGTATGTCTCGCAGTGGCAACGGCGCACCAAGCGCTAGAGGACGAAAAAAATCACGGGGACTACGCATGGTTAACTCCAATGGGGTTATTTAATATTAAGTACCGAATTAAACCTTGTTCAAGCGAGCTCGAAGTGACTCGTAGTGTTGCAATAGGTCCAGCTCATTTTCTTCGAGCTGCGTTAACAACAGCTGTTCGCCGCCGAGCCGCTCGATGCCAAAGCTACCGAACTCTTCCTGCAAGCGCTTGTGTATCCAATAGGTCTGATAGCGACGGCGCCGCGACACCAACTTTTGTTGTGCTTTAAGCGCATTATGGTGTTGATGGATAACGTCTGCTAGTGTTTCAATTCCCGCATGTTTGGTGGCACTGGTGGCTAACACCGGTACTTCCCAGTCGCCATCAGGATGTTCTCGGTTAAGTGCCGCTTTCAACTCTGCCAGCGTGCGTCGAGCAACATTCCCCATATCTTCCTTGTTAACCACCAGAATATGCGGTACTTCCAGAATGCCAGCTTTCAAAAACTGTACGCTGTCACCAGAGCCCGGCTGCGCTACATAGCAGGTGGTATCGCACAGACGGGCGATATCCGCCTCCCGCTGGCCAACGCCTACTGTCTCAATCAGCACAATATCGAAACCTGCCAGCATGACGACGCTCATGGGCCAGACCTCAGCACTTAGACCGCCGAACTGGCCCCGGCTGGATAACGAACGAACGAAGACACCGTCATCTTCATAGCTCGTTTGCATTCGCAGTCTGTCGCCAAGCAATGCGCCGCCGCTGATTGGGCTCGAAGGATCAACTGCCAGTACACCAACGCGTAAGCCGCGCTTTCGCCACACTGAAATCAAGGCTGCACACAACGTCGATTTTCCTGCACCCGGTGGACCTGTGATGCCAATAAGGTGTTTATCTGGAAACTCTTGGTTGAGTTGCAGTTGGGCGAGCAACTCTGCTGCTTTACTGCGGGCGGATGCTCGCTGGTCATCCAGTAAGTTTAAGGCTGCCGCCAATGCTGGTCTGTCACCCTTGCTAACAGCAGCGGCGAGATCCACAGAGGTTTTATAATCAGATTGCTGCATGCGGGCACTCAGGCCGAGAGCTCCAGGCCATGAGCCTTACGAATAATGGTCACCATGGCATCCATGATACTGTTCATATCCATGTCCTTCGGCGTAAAGACGGCTTTTAGCCCGTTTTGCAATAGATGTTTTGCGTCTTCTTCGGGAATGATGCCACCGATGACGACAGGAATGTCCGTTGCGCCAATTTTTTTGAGCTCGATAAAAATATCGTCGATTAATTCCATATGGCTTCCGGATAAAATAGAGAGCCCGATCAAATGCACACCTTCTTCCTGCGCAGCACGCGCGATTTGTGACGGAGTGAGACGAATGCCCTCGTAAACTATTTCAAACCCCGCGTCGCGTGCCTTGACCGCGATCTGTTCTGCGCCATTGCTGTGCCCATCAAGTCCGGGTTTGCCAATCAATAACCGCAGGGGGCGCCCTAGCTCTTTGCCCGTCTTGCGCACGCGATCACGCACTACAATGAGCGCCTCAGATGCGCTCTCACTTAACGGCGCAATATCAATGCCTGTGGGTGCGCGATATTCACCGAACACCTCACGCAATACTTCACTCCATTCGCCCGTAGTCACACCAGCGCGGGCGCACTCTATTGACGGCGGCATGATATTACTGCCATCAGTGGCTGCTGCGCGCAGCAGATGTAAGGCCTGCTCTACTTTGCTATGCTCGCGATTCGAACGAAAAGATCGCAGCGAAGCTATCTGTTGCTCCTCTGCCTTTTTGTCCACTTTCATGATGCCGGATTCGTCGCCAGCCGTGAGCGGCGATTCAGCCGTCTCTTGGAAGCAATTGACGCCTATGATTTGCAACTCGCCACTTTCGATATTGCGCATGCGACGGGTGTGGCTTTGCACCAGTTCGCTCTTTACGTAACCTGTCTCAATGCATGCCACCATGCCGCCTTGAGACTCCACGCGTGCCATCTCCTCTCTCGCACCGGCGATCAACTCCTGCACTTTAGTCTCCACCACGTGAGAGCCCTCAAATAAATCTCCATATTCGAGTAAGTCTGTTTCCAATGCGAGCACCTGTTGCATCCGCAGGGCCCACTGTTGGTCCCACGGGCGGGGTAGGCCCAAAGCCTCGTTCCAGGCCGGCAATTGTATCGCTCTGGCTCGTGAGCTCTTGGAGAGTGTCACCGCCAGCATTTCCAGCACAATGCGCTGAACATTATTTTCCGGCTGAGACTCCGTTAAGCCAAGCGAGTTAACCTGCACCCCATAACGGAAACGACGCTGTTTCGGGTTGTCGACGCCATAGCGCTGTTGCGTTAGTTCTTCCCACATGCGACCGAACGCGCGTAATTTACAGGTCTCTTCAACAAACCGAATGCCAGCATTGACGAAGAAGGAAATGCGGCCAACAACATCATGGAAGCGCTCCTCTGAGACTTGTCCGGAGGCTTTTACCGCATCCAGAATTGCGATTGCTGTAGACAAGGCATAGGCCAGCTCTTGCGTCGGTGTAGCCCCTGCCTCCTGCAAGTGGTAACTGCAGACGTTAGTGGGATTCCACTTCGGGATATTTTCTACGGTGTAGGCAATTAGATCAGTCGTGAGACGCACAGAGGGTACTGGCGGGTAAATGTAAGTGCCCCGAGACAGGTATTCCTTGAGGACATCGTTTTGAGTGGTGCCCTCTAGCGTGGACGGATCAACACCTTGGCGCTCCGCCACAGCAACGTACAGAGCAAGCAGCCATGGTGCAGTCGCATTAATTGTCATGGAGGTGTTCATTTGATCTAACGGTATCTGATCAAACAGGGCCTCCATATCGCCGATATGATTTATGGGCACGCCTACTTTTCCCACTTCCCCCCGCGCCAATGGATGGTCGGAGTCATAACCCGTCTGAGTCGGCAGATCAAAGGCCACTGAAAGTCCAGTCTGCCCTCGACTGAGATTGGTGCGATACAGTGCATTGGAAGCTTGCGCCGAAGAATGTCCTGAGTAGGTTCGCATCAACCACGGTCGGTCCCGTTTTACAGTGTCCTGGCTCACGATAACAGTCCTCAGCAGGAGCGACGCATCACTAAGAGGCGGCGCTCGATTTCAAAAATTTTATCGGTAATTTTTTCTTTGCCGAGAGTGCGTTTTGCATCCTCCTTTAAAAAGAGGTCTGCGCCGTGCTTTTTAAGTGCTTCTGCGGCGGAAATATTTTTAACACCAATCAATTGCAGGGTGACCAGGCCATAGGCAGCTACCCCCGGAATATCCTCCACGGCGAGGATACGGGACAGGGCTCCAATCGTGTCGCCTGCGAACGCAGGCTGTGTGTGATAGCCTTCAGTAAAACCTAACTCCCATACCGCATGCTCACTAACATCTCGACTGGCTAGCCCCTCAAGCCAGGCAAATACAAGTCCACCATAAACGATAGGTTCGCCGCTCATTTTCCCAGATAAGGCACTGGAGAAAACGCGATCAAAATGCAGCGGGTGACTGTTGCCAACGGCATAGGTCAATGCCATGTGCTCTTCTGTAATAGTGCGGCCATTGGCATGCACAATGATATCCCCAGGCGCAAAATCTTCAAAGTAGGTGTTTGGCCCGGTGAGTCCCGGAGCGACTTTACCGCCGGTTAATGGCAGCTCCACCAACCCTGATCGATCACCGGGAAATTCGACAGCAACCTTCGGCGCAGGTGTCGTAGGCAGGCGATCACCGCGCCACCCAACCATAATCTTACGATCATATTGCAGCACCACAGCGTCATTTTGATTAACCCCAACGGTACGAATCAGTGTAATGCCAGGTTTGTCCGGCCCACGGTCTTTTCTTTCCAATACTTTGGTAAACGCGCGCAGGGTATCGCCCGGGTAGACTGGCCTGAGAAATTGGACCTGATAGTATCCTAGGTTAGCGATGGCTTTTTCTGAATCATTTTGGACGCCCAACGATAGAGTGACATTGAATACCATCTGTGGGCTGGCCAGCAGGTCTGGGAATCCTACCTCGCGAGCATACTGGCTGTTGAGGTACAGCGGATTAGCCTGCATAAAAGTGCGGGCAAACTCCAGCATGTTAGTGGTCGTAAAAGTAAAACCGCGCGGGTGTTCAAAGACTTGGCCTGGCTCGAGTTCATCAAGGTAGCGGCCGTACTGTGGCTGACGTGTTTTTTCCAGGTCGATCGGTACATCGCAGGATATTTCCGCCTGAGATGTCAGCGTAAAAGAAACACTCATGATCGAACCCCTCAGTCTGCGTTTTCCACCAGTGATCTTCCAATCACCTTCAGAGCCAGTGTTTCTTCTGCACCTTCAAAAATAGACAAAACACGGGCGTCGGCAAAATAACGACTGACGGGAGTCTCCTCAGCATAGCCCATACCGCCGTGAATCTGTAAGGCTTCTCGTGTCAGCCACTCGGCAGCCCTGCCTGCGAACAACTTGGCTGCGCTGGCTTCCATGTCACCGGCACCGGAATCCATCAAATGTGCAACCTCGTAGGTGATCTGACGACACGCAAGTACCAGTGAGGCCATACGCGCTAGTTTAACCTGAGTGAGTTGATATTGTGCGATCGACTTGCCAAACACAACACGGTCTTTCGAGTAGGAAATAGATTTTTCGAACGCGGCACGCATAACACCTACAGCGCGGGCCGCTGTTTGTATGCGCCCTCCGGAAAATCCTGCCATTGCGTAGTAAAAGCCCTTTCCCTCGCCGCCAGCGCCTCCCAGCATATTTTCCTCGGGAACATAGAGATCATCGAAAAAAAGTTCGAAGGAGTGCATGCCTCGGTAGCCGATAGTCGCAATGGCGCGCCCGGTCAGTTTGCCACCCGTTTCAGGTGAGACCTCAAAGTGGTGGCCATCGCTCGAAGGCTTCTCCACCAGAAACATAGACAGGCCACGATGTCCGAGAGTCATATCAGGATTAGTACGTGCAAGGACCAACAGCAACCCAGCCTTACCCCCGAAAGTACACCAGGTCTTGGCGCCATTCAACAACCAACCGCCCTCGGTCGCAGTCGCTTTGAGGCGCACGCCTGCCACGTCAGAGCCGTAGTTGGGTTCCGTAACAGCAACGGCGCACAGCGGGTCTCCGACGGCTAGTTGCGGCAACCAGTATTGCTTCTGTTCTTCCGTACCGCCCTTGAGTAGCGCGCGCGCAAGAATTTCCGGTCGCGTGATAAGGCTGCCAGCGGCACCAATTGAGCCACGAGATAATTCCTCGGTGACCACAATCATACCGAGCGTGTCTTCTTTATCGTCCTCCTGCAGCCCTCCATATTTGGCTGGGATAGACAAGCCAAACATACCCATTTCTTTTAGCGGCTCCAGGATAGCGTCTGGAATGATAAGATCTTCGCGGTGAATGGACTCAGCAAGCGGTGCAACGACATCGTCGGAAAAGCGACGGAAAGTATCGCGCATGATGGTGTGATATTCGCTGAGGAGATCCGGTCCTAGGTCGCCATCTCGATCTAATATGGCCTGACCAATCGCTGCAATATTTTTCGCTGCGAGCTGCTTCGATAGAAACTCCTCTGCAACCGGATCGGTGATAATATCTGCGTGTGTCAGGCCGTAGTCTGCAGGGCGTGCTCGCAAACGGTTGACCGTATTGGTTATGGCCTCGGCACAAAACAGGTTAGCCAGCTGTATTGTCAGTGTATTCTCGGGCACTGAACGTGCGGCGAGTTGCAGGGCATGCGCCGTGAGAAACCGAGACGCGGTGCATTCCGACCAGCTTAGGGATAGCTCGTATGAGGCCAACTGGTGTTCATCCAGTTTTGCAGGAGAAACCCGTTCTCCGTCTAGGGTTAGCAACTTTAATGCCGACAGCGCAGTATCGATAAGCTGTGTCGTTGCCTGCAGGGCGGCACCAGCCTGCTGGAGCTGTTGCTCAAGATCAGAAAAAGCGTCAGACATGATTAACTTTACTCATTGATAATAGGGGTTATTTACTGGAATTGCGTTGGGTCCACGAAGGCCAATGACAGTTTAATGTTCTAAACCACTAATTTTAGAGCTTTGCCCCCTGTTAGACAACCGTCAGATGATATTTGAGTCCTTTTTGCACTAGATAATACGTCGGTAATCGGTAATGGATCAGAATCGGTAAGCTTGCTTGCCCACAGGCTATGGGCTTCTGTATCCTTATCAGGCCTTATGCCACGCGCAACACTTTCCATAGGAATCAACTCATGACTACCAGACCCCGTCGCTCGCTGCTGTATATGCCAGGTTCTAATCCACGTGCTCTTGACAAGGCACGCTCTCTTCCCGCTGATGGGCTGATACTTGATATGGAAGACTCAGTCGCTCCCGAGGCTAAGTCGCTGGCACGGGAACAGATTGCAGCCGCGCTAAAGACGGGGGGCTACGGCCACCGGGAATTGATCGTGCGCATCAATGCCTTATCAACGGAGTGGGGAGCTCAGGATATCAAGGCGATTTGCGAGTTTCCCACTGCGCCGGATGCCGTTTTGATTCCGAAGATTGACTCTGCTAAGGATGTTGTCGATGCCATTGCTGCGTTTGAGAGCGCAGGTTGCCCTGAATCCGTGGATATGTGGATCATGGCAGAAACACCTTTGTGCATCTTGAATATAGCAGAGGTTGCCGCAGCCCACCCTCGCCTTCGTGGCATGGTGTTAGGAACATCGGATCTTTCCAAAGATACGCGCGTGCGCCATACACCCGACCGGCTAGGTTTCATTGCCGCCCTTAACCTGTGTGTCTACGCCGCCCGCGCGTATGGTTTAACCGTTATCGACGGGGTTCAACTCGATATTGAAAACGACGAGCTGTTACACGCTTCCTGTGAGCAGGGGCGGGACTTGGGTTTCGATGGCAAAAGCCTGATTCATCCCAATCAGATTGCGGCAGCCAATACGGTCTTTGCCCCTAATGAGGATGAAATCGTAGCCGCTAAAGGGATAATAAAGGCTTTCGAGGCCGCTCTGGCGCAAGGCAAGGGCGTGGTGGTCGTTAACGGTCGCCTCGTTGAAAACCTGCACGTTGAAGAAGCGAAGCGGCAAATCGCACTGGCGGCGACCATTGCGCAATTGAGCGGATGACGCCTGCGCCGAACAGTGCGTATTGCCGGCGCTAGAACAGATCCCGCGTCTTAGCAAAAAGATCGCAGATACGTATTCAATGGTGGGGATGCCCGTGAACTAGTTGCTATGCGACACCAATAACCCCACTGTCCACAAGATAGTTCAGTAATGCGACAGTGCCGGTGTCGGCGAGAGCGGTTTGCATATCTGATGCTGTCAGGCGCCAGCTCTCACACAAAATAAGCAGACTCGGCAGCACCGATTCATCGAATTTTTGGCATTCACCGTTGGCGAAGACAACAATATTTCTCGCGTCCTGCTGCCAAGCAAGCTTGGCCGCCGGGTACAGTTCCACTGTTTTTGGGCCATCCTTTAACACTGCACGAGCTTGGGCTAGGTCATCCTCATCCTGCAGGGGAGTGTCATGGGGGTCAGTGACTAGCTCACCAAACCAGTGGTTCCCATCGGCCTGGTCTAAAGCCCCTTGCAGCTGAGCCAATGCCCGATCCAGATCACGCTGATGTATTTCGCCGGGACGCGCCATGGGTGCACGCTTGGCATCACGATAGAAGGTCTCCGGCTCCAGTTTCTCCAGCAGCTGGTCTGCCCAGCGCGACACCATGTCAGAGATTCGCGGAGCGCGAAAGCCGATGGAGAATGTCGTACATTCAGATTGAGCTATGCCCCAGTGCGCAGTGCCAGGCGGCACGTAAAGAATATCTCCGCAGCGCAATAAATGCTCTTCAGACGTCTCAAAAGCATCCAAAATGCGCAGTTCATCGTGCGGTAGTAGTGCTGTGGTGTCGTCGCAAAATTGACCCAACTTCCACAATCGCTCACCGCTTCCCTGCAACAGAAATACGTCATAGTTGTCATAGTGTGGGCCTACACTGCCGCCCTCTACGGCATAGCTGACCATAATATCATCTACCCGCCACTGTGGAATAAAATCGATTAGTTTGCGCAGTGCTGCAACTTCGGGGAAATAGTGATCAACCGCCTGCACCAATAAGGTCCAGGGAGGGTCACGATCAAAGTCGTCGGTGTGGAACGGACCATGATGAACTTTCCAGGCATTATCGCGGCATTCTATAAGGCGCGATTCCACTTGCTCCTCCAGCGCCAATCCTGCTAGTTCATGACTGCTCACCGGCGGTTTGAATTCGCTAATGGCGTTGCGGATCAGCAAAGCCTTACTCTGCCAGTGTTGTGCTAGAAATTTGTCTCGATCGAGATTCAATTTCCAATTACACGCAGTCACTTTAGTTACTCGATATCCTGTGCCTGAGCAACAGCATTACCGATGTAGTCTGCAGGCGTAAGCGCTAGTAATTTTTTGCGGGCTTCTTCAGGTAAGTCCAGTGTCTCCACGAAAGCTTGAATCACTTCCTGGCTCATGTCTTGTCCGCGAGTGAGCTCCTTCAACTTTTCGTAGGGCTTTTCGATCCCGTAACGACGCATCACGGTTTGTATCGGTTCTGCTAGCACCTCCCAGCTGTCATTCAGGTCCTGAGCCATGCGGGCCTCGTTCAGTCGCAGCTTGCCAATGCCTTTGATACAAGCCTGATAGGCAATTAGGCTGTAACCGAAGCCGACACCCATATTGCGCAGTACCGTACTGTCAGTGAGATCTCTCTGCCAGCGACTGACGGGTAATTTGGCGGCCAAATGACTAAATACTGCATTGCCCAGGCCCAGATTCCCCTCGGAATTTTCGAAATCGATAGGATTGACCTTGTGCGGCATCGTGGACGAGCCAACTTCACCGGCGACCGTTTTCTGGGTGAAATATCCCATTGAAATATAGCCCCAGATGTCTCGATTGAAATCGATGAGAATCGTGTTAAAACGTGCGATATTGTCAAACAATTCTGCCATGTAGTCGTGCGGCTCAATCTGGGTTGTATAGGGATTGAACGTCAGCCCTAGGCTCTCTACGAAGCACTTGGCATTGGCCTGCCAGTCGACCTGTGGATAGGCGCTCAGATGCGCGTTGTAATTGCCTACGGCACCATTGATCTTGCCGAGGTACTGTACCTGTTCCAGCTGACTCAGTTGTCGCCGCAGACGTGCCACCACATTGGCAAACTCTTTTCCCATAGTCGTGGGACTGGCCGTCTGACCGTGAGTACGTGCAAGCATAGGTACCGCTGCTGCACTGTGGGCGATGGCGCTGAGGGCGGAAGTGACTTCCAGCATATTCGGCAGCAGCACCTGCGCGATACCGTCGCGCAGCATCAGAGCATGAGACAGATTATTAATATCTTCCGACGTACAGCCGAAGTGCACGAACTCGGCAATTAACTCGAGTTCAGTGTTGCCAAGAAATTTTTCTTTAATAAAATATTCAACGGCTTTAACGTCATGATTAGTCGTCGCCTCAATGTCCTTGATACGACAGGCATCTGCTTCGCCGAAATTATGCAACATCTGCTCAAGGTGCTGATTTGCCGCGCTAGTAAGAGCAGGCACCTCAGTGATGCTGTCGTGTGCAGACAGGCACTGTAGCCACCGTATTTCGACCAAGACTCGACGCTTGATCAGTCCATATTCACTGAATACCTCGCGCAGAGCCGCCGTTTTGTTGCCATAACGTCCGTCGATAGGCGAGACGGCGGTGAGTGCTGACAGGTTCATGCGGTTCTCCAACAATGAAAAATTCATCTTACACCACGCCCAGTCCGCGGGACAGGTTCTGGGCACTGCGTAATAGTTTCTTACGGTACAGTAGTAGCCCCCATCGGTGTCCACCGAGTTGGCGCCACAGGAAGGCCGAGCGAACTCCCGCTAACAATACAGTGCGAATCATCTGTGCCTTTTTGGGGTCCTGCAGGTGCTGTGCGCTGCCCGAGACCTTGATGCGAAATTTGTGATTGCTCAGCGTGTCTTCATAGATGCCAGAAATACTGTGACACAGTTCGTTGACGTTATTGGAAAAATGTTCTGCACGAAAACTGGTGTGATTAAGACGCGAGCGCACCACAGACACCATCTCTGTGTTGGCGGCAAATTTGCGCTCCAGATAGAGCAAGCTAAATACGTAGCGAACTAGATCGTGGGTTTCCTGCGCTTTGGTGTCGGCCAGAAGACTGCTCAGATTTTGTAGGCCCAATTTCACGCCTGAGATACCACCAAAGAGATCGGCCGCGCTATCCGGCGAGAATACAAACAGGCTGTGAATGGAAGACTCGAGAAATTCCAGAGGATAGCTGCCCGTTTTGGAAATCTGGTCAACCAGCCGCGCAGCCTGAGCCACACCGGCGAGGGCAATCGTCTGTTGCTCGAGATTAGACAGTGAAGTATTGCTCATCTATGGTCCTGTGTGCGCAATGACACCGCCGCCTAGGCAACGATCATTCTGGTAAAATACCACGGACTGCCCCGGTGTGATGGCGCGTTGGAGTTTGTCGAAATCCACGCGGTAGCCGCACTGAGCAGAGCCAGACAGCGTGCAGGCCTGATCCGCTTGTCGATAACGTACCTTGGCGGCGCATGACAAGGGCAGGGGAGGCGCCTCCTCTGATACCCAATAAATCTCGGTAACAGTTAAACTGGACTTGAACAGCGCTGGGTGATCGTTGCCCTGGGCTACCCGCAAGACATTGCGCGCCAGATCTTTATCGACCACATACCAAGGTGCATCCTTATGTTGCGCAAGCCCACCGATGCCGAGGCCCTGGCGCTGTCCAATAGTGTGGTACATCAAACCCTGATGAACGCCCAGTGTTTTGCCTTCAAGATTGTGAATTTCTCCGGGCTGCGCAGGCAGATATTGTTGAAGAAAGTCTTTAAAACGTCGCTCACCGATAAAACAGATGCCGGTTGAATCCTTTTTCTTTGCCGTCGCCAGTCCGTGCTCCAGAGCCAGACGTCGCACCGCTGGCTTTTCGATCTCTCCAACTGGAAACAGTGTTTTTTCCAATTCTGAATGGCCAACTGAATGTAGGAAATAGCTCTGGTCTTTATTGGCATCCAGTCCCTTGAGCAGTGTCCCTTTCCCGTCTGATTCGCCGCGGCGTGTATAGTGCCCGGTTGCAATATAATCGGCTTCAAGCTGCATAGCGTATTCAAGAAACGCTTTGAACTTGATTTCACGGTTACACAAAATGTCGGGGTTGGGCGTGCGGCCGGCTTTGTACTCAGCCAAAAAATATTCGAATACATTATCCCAATATTCTGCGGCAAAATTGGCGCCGTGCAAGGTGATCCCCAGTTTGTCCGCCACGGCCTGTGCGTCGGCAAAATCTTCCTTGGCTGTGCAGTATTCAGTCCCGTCGTCCTCTTCCCAATTTTTCATAAAGAGGCCTTCCACTCGATAGCCCTGCTCCAGTAACAGGAGGGCAGCGACCGATGAGTCGACACCGCCGGACATACCGACGATGACTTTGCTGGCACAGTTCACACTCTTCATGGATGGATAATCAGGTCCAAAGGATAACAAATGCCTTGGCGCTGTCTGTCTATCACCGCCAGCGCTAGGGGACTGCGCATTCTAGCAGACCGAGCGACGATTGCCTCGTAGTCGAGCCAGTGTACCGCGTGAATGTCGGGATCTAAGATGGCATTTTTGGCGCGATGCACGGTTGTGGCCAAAAACGTGGTGCGGTGATACGTGATGCCATTCGTCGGTGCTATATATAGTGAGACGCCTAACACGCCAATCAATTCAATGTCCCAGCCGGTTTCTTCCAGTGTTTCGCGCAGAGCAGCCTGTGCGAGAGATTCCCCGGCCTCTACATGGCCTGCCGGTTGATTGAACACCATTTCTCCGCTAGTTTTGTCACGCTCCTCCACCATGAGGTATTTACCCTCTTTTTCGATGACGCATGCGACGGTGATATGGGGTGGCCACTTTTTAGTGCCCGATTCTGTCTTAAATGATTCATCCATAACCTTACTGATCTTCCCAATGCCTATACTGTTCTGTGTAATATGACTCGTCTTGTTCCCAAAGCCGCACCTATATAAGCTACTGGCGAGCTTGTTACAGCACAAAATTTAACGAATGTGCGTTGAAGCTGATGACCAGATGATACCCGATTCAAAGGCCTTATACCGTCCAATTACCGCGGGTGAAAAAACGCTGTGGAATCCCAAAGGAATTTAGTAGCATTTAGGGAGCGATCTCAGCAACATCGGCCGGATAATTTGTTGATGCCCGTTTTTATTCCCCTACGTTGTTAGCGCTCTTACCCCATCATCGAGCGGGATAGTGGCCTGCAAAAAGACCTTGGTTGTTAACCTGCTGCTGCCATCCGAGAGAATCGTCGGATAAAAAATCCGCTAGATAAAAACCCGATTATTGCAAAAGCTCCCAGCGCCGAAAACACTTTTTGGTGCCCCACGATACTGGTATTGTTGTCTAACAACCAACCCATCCCCGGCGCTACAAATATATCCGGGGTAAAGCCGATTACCGAGATGACGCCAATCGCAGTCCCTGTGACGGCTATGGGTATCTTTGACTCTGCCACCAGTGCAAAATAAATCGCATGCAAGGCGTATACAGCAAAACTAGTAATGACGACGTTTGTCACCAGCACCCAGTAAAGTCCAGGCTCGGGCGTCATAAACGTAAGCAAAAAATAACCAATAACCAGCAAGCCGAACGAGGCGATAACGACTTTAGAGGGCCTATAGCGGTCGGCTAGGAATCCGGCCATTACTGCCGCAATCGGTCGAATCCAACTACTGAGGCCACCAATGGTGGCACCTTCAATTTCAGTCAGGCCGAAACCCTGAGTCGCATAAAGTACATAGTAATCGACGCCTTTGTAGGCGACGTAGGCACTCATCACGATAAGCATCTGCGGCCAAATGAGCGGATTGCTCAATACCTTGCTTAGTCCGCGTCGCAAAATAAAGGCTGACGGCGCCGATGTTTCGACGCCAGCTTGAATTGGAATAAAGAGAGCGACAAAAACACCAGCGATCAGTGTTGCGCCCACGTACAAGTAAATAATATCCTGCATGGCTTGGCGTCGCTCCCCTGAGACTAAGTTGGCCAAATCGCCCGGCAGTGCAAAAGACAAGATCGCTATCGCAAGCGAGACTAAAATTGCCGCAAAAAGTCCTCGTCCCGCCTCCAAAAGCCCAAATGCCTTACCCTGTTGTTTTACGCCACCCCATTCGCGTGTAGCCTTAATGAGAGCACCCCAGAACAACAATATCGTAGAACAACCCCAAAAAGCGTATAGATAATACAAGCCTTGCAGGTCGGGAATTTCAGCAAAGTAAAAGCCACCCATGCCGGTAGCAAATAAGGCGACAATGAGTAGATTTCTCGCCTCGAAGCGGTCGGCCAGTGGGCCTCCTAAAAAATACGACAGCATGGCCACGATACCGTAGGTGGCCTGCACCTGACCAATCTGCAAATTACTGACTTGGAATACTTCCAACATCGTTGGGCGAAAAAAACGCACCACGTGGAATGGCAGGGAGAAGATCGCTTCGCCCGCCATGATAAGAGAGACGATGCCCATCACACGATACAGACGCGGTGACAATAGTTTAGGCATAGTGTGAATGGTATGCGAACAACAATTAACTGGATCCTTGGTTAACGCCTAAAATAATAACACGAGCGGCGGCAGCAAAAGGGCAAGACGATGCCAGGGACAAAAAGGCAAACTCCGACTGACGATGATACCCGCTAATGTATCAGATGCTCAACGATTAAGCCGCGGGTGTTTGGCGAAGAACAATAAAGACTGTTAAATGCAAATCGCCGTCCGATATACGGCGCTGACAGGGTACGTAACGGTGATATGGGGTGGCCATTGAGTGCCTTAGGGTTTCCTCTGGGGCGGGTTGGGCTTCATGCGCCGGATTGCCATAGGCACGGACATCTCACGATACTGACCTGGCTGCAGACCTTCAAGGGTCCACTCTCCCACAGCGATGCGCACCAGACGTAAGGTTGGAAAGCCGACATTAGCGGTCATGCGGCGAATCTGTCGATTGCGTCCCTCACGAATGGACAGCTCCAACCATGAGTCACTCACGGTCTTGCGCACGCGTATGGGAGGATCTCTGTCCCAAAGGACTGGCTGAGCGACCTTTCTGGCTTTGGCAGGGAGGGTCATCCCATCATTAAGTTTGACGCCTGTTGCCAGCTGCTCCACAGTCATTGCATCAGGCTCGCCTTCCACCTGTACCAGGTAGTTTTTCCAATTCTTGTGCACTGGATTGGCAATTTGCTGCTGCAGACGACCGTCATCTGTCAGTATCAGTAGCCCTTCAGAGTCGTAGTCGAGCCGCCCTGCAACGCGATAACCCGGGGCCGTCATATAGTTTGCCAGAGTAGGGCGCCCGTCATCATCCGTGAACTGACTGAGCACGTTAAACGGTTTGTTAAATAGGATGATGTTCGCCATCTAAAAAGCAGCTCAGTAGTTTAAAAAAATGCAGACCGTCACAGGAGAAGTCAGCGTCCAACCGTGTTACAGTGTGCGCCCTTTTCTAGGGGGCATATTATAGCACCCTCTGCTTTCCACGAACCCGCAGCAACGGAGTAATTTATGGGCTACAAACATATTCAGGTTCCTTCGCAAGGTGACAAAATCACCGTCAATGAAGATTTCAGCCTGAACGTCCCCGATAATCCTATCATTCCTTATATCGAAGGCGACGGCATAGGCATAGATATTAGTCCGGTTATGATTGATGTCGTCAATGCCTCGATCGAAAAGGCCTATGGCGGCAAGAAGAAGATCTCCTGGATGGAGATTTATACCGGCGAGAAGGCCGCTGAGCTCTACGACGGTGACTGGTTTCCCGAGGAAACTCTGCAGGCAATTAAAGAATATGCAGTGGGCATCAAAGGCCCGCTGACCACGCCGGTCGGCGGCGGTTTTCGCTCATTAAATGTTGCCTTACGTCAAGAATTGGACCTGTATACCTGCCTGCGGCCAGTGCGCTGGTTTGAAGGTGTGCCCTCGCCGGTCAAGAACCCAGGCGACTGTAATATGGTAATTTTTCGTGAGAACTCTGAAGACATCTACGCGGGCGTCGAATATCAAGCAGGAACGCCTGAAGCACAGAAAGTCGTTGATTTTCTGATTAACGAGATGGGCGCGACTAAAATTCGCTTTCCTACCAATGTCGGTATTGGTATCAAGCCGGTTTCCGAAGAGGGAACCAAGCGGTTGGTGCGTAAAGCTATCCAGTACGCCATCGACCAGAACCTGCCTTCGGTGACGCTAGTCCACAAGGGCAACATCATGAAGTTTACCGAAGGTGCTTTCCGTGACTGGGGCTACGAACTCGCTCAGCAAGAGTTTGGCGGTGAATTGATCGATGGAGGCCCCTGGGTTTCTATCAAGAATCCTAAAAATGGCAGTGAGATTGTGATCAAGGACGTGATTGCCGACGCTATGTTGCAGCAGATATTGACCCGTCCAAAGGAATACAGCGTGGTGGCCACCCTGAATCTAAACGGCGACTACCTGTCTGATGCATTGGCGGCACAGGTAGGCGGCATCGGCATCGCTCCAGGCGCCAACCTATCAGATACTATCGCTCTTTTTGAAGCGACACATGGCACTGCGCCCAAGTACGCCGGGCAAGACAAGGTGAATCCTGGTTCACTGATTCTTTCTGCAGAAATGATGCTGCGTCATATGGGGTGGAACGAAGCGGCCGATCTGATCATCGACGGCATGAACGGTGCCATCCAGAATGCTACGGTGACGTATGACTTTGAGCGCCAGATGGAGGGCGCCACCTTGCTAAGCTGCTCCGAGTTTGGTCAAGCGATTATCGCCTCGATGTAGCTTCCCGCTTCGGTAATGAGAGGCTCGCGGTGATACGGGCCTTTTTTTTGCTCTCGATGTGCTTAGATCCTGCTCCTAGCCCCAATGGGTGAACCGGGGGCGACCACCCCGAGCATGAATACACTATTGGCCAAGGTACAGCCCAAAGCAGGCTACTTTGAATCGTCAGAATCAGCAATTTCTTAGAGATTATATCGATCTAATTAGCCGGTCTAGTCAAACCGCATCTTTCCCCCCCCTTGAAAACTCGTATAATAGGAACCATAAACAGTAATGGTTTAACAGGCAGCAACCAGCGTATGTTAGTGAATGTGATCCACCAGCCCCGTCAATCGCGTATGAGCGAAGACGAAGAGGATTCTTCGGGCGGACTTGCGCTTGATGAATCAAAGCCGGAACTTAAGCAGCCTGCGCTGTTCAAAGTAGTGTTGATCAATGATGACTACACACCAATGGAATTTGTTGTGGAGGTGCTCGAAGTGTTTTTCCGTATGAATCGAGAACAGGCGACGCATGTTATGCTGACTGTGCACACGCAAGGCAAGGGCGTATGCGGTATTTTCACTCGTGATATCGCTGAAACGAAAGCCGCACAGGTCAACCAATATGGCCGGGAAAAAGAACACCCGTTATTATGTGAAATCGAGGCCTTAGAGGGATAAACCCCTGGAGCGTTAACTATGCTGAGCAAAGACCTAGAACACACGTTAAACGATGCCTTCAGGGGCGCCAGGGCTAAACGCCACGAATTTATGACAGTGGAGCACCTGTTGCTCGCGCTTTTAGATAACAACGAGGCACTGCAGGTATTAAAGGCATGTGGCGCTGATATAGGCAATCTGCGCGGCGACCTAGTGGAATTCGTTGATGCGACAACGCCCCTTATTCCACAGGACGAGGATGAGCGCGATACACAGCCAACACTCGGTTTTCAGCGTGTATTGCAGCGTGCTGTGTTTCATGTCCAGTCGTCTGGCAAAAGCGAAGTTACCGGCGCCAATGTCCTGGTCGCCATATTCAGTGAACAGGAAAGTCAGGCCGTATTCTTTCTGAAGGCGGAAAGTGTTGCGCGACTAGACGTGGTGAACTATATGACCCACGGCATCTCCAGAGTCTCTAACGACGGAGATTCGTCAGAGTCCGGCCAGGTGGGTAACGATGAGAGTCAGAGTGAAGGCGGCGGAGCAAACCCCCTCGATAGCTTTTCAACCAACCTAAATTTAGAAGCTGAGGCGGGGCACATTGACCCACTGATTGGACGTCTTAATGAAGTAGAGCGGCTGGCACAAATTTTGGCTCGCAGACGTAAAAACAATCCTCTATTGGTCGGCGAATCCGGGGTGGGCAAGACAGCCATTGTGGAAGGTTTAGCCAAGAAGATTGTCGACGGCGATGTACCCGACATCCTCAAGGATAGCGTAGTGTATTCTCTTGATCTCGGTGCTTTGTTAGCGGGCACTAAATACCGTGGTGATTTCGAGAAGCGATTCAAGGGGCTGTTGTCTGAATTGCAGAAGCGCGATAACGCGATTCTATTTATCGATGAAGTGCACACTATTGTTGGTGCCGGCGCCGCCTCTGGCGGGGTTATGGATGCCAGTAACTTGTTGAAGCCCTTACTGACGTCAGGAAAATTGCGCTGCATTGGTTCGACCACGTTCCAAGAATATCGCGGGATATTCGATAAGGATAAGGCACTGAGTCGTCGCTTTCAAAAGATCGATGTCATGGAACCGAGTCCCGACGATGCCTACAAGATTCTAAAGGGGCTGAAATCCCGATTTGAAGAGCACCACGGCCTGCGCTACACAGACCGGGCCTTGCGCGTCGCAACGGATCTGTCTGCCCGCTACATCAACGATCGGTTGCTACCTGACAAAGCCATCGATGTTATCGACGAAGCCGGGGCATATCAGCAGTTGCTGCCTGCATCGAAGCGCAAGAAGGTGATTGGCGTCACTGATATTGAAGCGGTCATTGCGAAAATCGCGCGCATTCCACCCAAGTCGGTGAGTGCTAATGACAAGGAAACTTTGCAAAAGCTGGAAAAAAACCTGCAAATGGTGGTATTCGGGCAGGACGATGCCATAAGCAACCTGGCGACTTCCATCAAACTGGCACGCGCGGGCCTCAGGGGTGGCGAAAAGCCCATTGGATCGTTCCTGCTGGCTGGACCCACCGGTGTGGGCAAGACAGAAATTACCCGTCAACTAGCAGGCTTGCTGGGGCTGGAGCTAGTCCGTTTCGATATGTCCGAGTATATGGAACGGCATACGGTGTCGCGGCTGATTGGAGCGCCTCCCGGTTACGTGGGTTTTGATCAGGGCGGATTGCTGACGGATGCTGTCACCCAGAACCCACATGCAGTGGTGTTACTGGATGAAATTGAGAAAGCCCACCCGGATGTGTTTAATCTCTTATTGCAGGTGATGGATCATGGCACGCTGACCGACAACAACGGGCGCAAGGCTGATTTTCGCCATGTAATCCTAGTGATGACCACTAATGCCGGTGCGGAGAGCATTAGTCGACGCACAATAGGTTTTACCACACAGGATCATAGCTCGGATGGAATGGAGGCAGTCAATCGTATGTTTACCCCGGAGTTTCGCAACCGCCTAGACAGCATTGTGCAATTTCAGCCTTTGGGTGAAGACGTTATTCTAACTGTCGTTGATAAATTTCTCACGGAGCTACAGTGCCAGCTAGATGAAAAACGTGTGACGCTAGATGTCGACGAAGAGGCACGTTTATGGCTTGTAGAGAAGGGCTATGATATCCACATGGGCGCGCGTCCGATGGAGCGTGTCATTCAGGAGCATATCAAGAAGCCGCTGGCTGAGCTGATACTCTTCGGATCGCTATCACAGTCAGGTGGCACGGCACACGTGCGTCTCGACAAGGCTAATAACACGCTGAAAGTAACAGTGGAAGAGGAGGAGGCTGAGCTTCAAAAGAGCTAGCCCGGCTTACCGTTCTCGGTAAGTAATACGCCCTTTCGACAGGTCGTAGGGGGTCAGTTCCACGCGCACCTTGTCACCGGTCAGAATGCGAATGTAGTTTTTGCGCATTTTCCCAGAAATATGTGCAGTCACTACATGACCGTTTTCCAACTGCACTCGGAAGGTCGTGTTGGGCAGGGTGTCAATCACCTCGCCTTCCATTTCAATCTGCTCTTCTTTTGCCATCAGGCAGCAATCCTCGCTTAAAAAGAGGGCGCAGTTTGCCTGAATCTAAGCGATAGCGCTAGCCTAATCTGCCTCAAGCCCCGTTCTGTTTGGAGCAGAGTGCTCGCGTGCACAAAATTTACAGTAATGTTGTCCAGCGATTTTTGACATACACCTGCAGTGGGCGATAGTCGGATTTATAGGCCATTTTCTGGCAATTCTTAATCCAATAGCCCAAATAGAGATACTCGAGGCCCAATTCTCGGGTCTGCTCAGCCTCCCACAGAATGGCATATACACCAAGGCTACGCTTGGTTACCTCGGGATCAAAGAAGGTATAAATGGCCGACAAGCCGTCCTCTAGCGCGTCGACAACGGCCACGGCGACCAACGTGGCCTTGTCGTAGAACCGGAAATAGCGCGTACAGTCCCAAACGTTATTCAAAAAGGCCTCGAACTGTTCTCGTTCGGCCGGATACATGTCTCCGTCGGAATGCCGCAGACTGATATAGCGTCGGTAAAGGTCAAATGCCTCTTCGTCGCTAATTTCATCTGTGCAGACTATCCTCAAATCCTGGTTGCGCTGCCAGATACGCTTTTGCCCACGACTTGGCGTGAATTCGCAGACCGGTATTCTCGCCGGAATACAGGCTTCACAATGGGCACAGTGTGGTCGATAGATATGATCGCCGCTGCGGCGAAATCCGAGCGCGGACAGCTGGCTATACAACGCCTTATCGACTGGCTGACGAGGGTCGACAAAAAGGGTGGTCGCTTCCTGATCATCGAGGTAGCTGCAGCTGTGAGGGTAGGTGGTGTATACCTTGATGTCACGCAGAGATGACGTCAAAGCAGGCCTCCACAGGTATCGGGCAGCTCCCAAATATCGCCGCTAGTAACGACGTCTACAGCCTGCTTAAGACGCTGCTCGAATTCCACACGCTTGATGGTCCGCGCTCCCAGAGAATTCAGATGTTCGCTCTCCAGTTGGCAATCAATCATATGGAAATCTGCGCGGCGTAAAATACTAACAAGCGCGACGAAAGCCACTTTAGACGCATTAGATACCGAGCTAAACATAGACTCACCAAAAAATACTCGCCCCAATGAGACGCCGTAGAGGCCACCTACCAGCGAGCCTGCTGCGTCCATTACCTCTATCGAGTGAGCTAGGCCCTGCTGCTGGAGTCGGCTATAGGCGGTCACCATCTCCGCATCAATCCATGTCCCGACCCCGTCGCCGCGTGCTGCCGCGCAGGCACACATCACCTGCGTGAATTGTTGGTCGACGGCGAGTTGAAAGCCATTTCTTCTCAGTATTTTGCGCAGGGAGCTAGACACATGCAACTCGTCTGGAAACAGGACCGAACGTGGGTCAGGTGTCCACCACAGTAGCGGTTGTGGCGCTTCATACCAAGGAAAAATGCCGCGGCGATAGGCCAATATCAATCGCTGCGCGGAAAGATCTCCGCCCACAGCTAATAGACCGTTGGGATCCTCCAACGCTTCGCAGGACGGCGGAAAATCGGAGTCACTGTGAAGGCGTGGAAGAGGGCGCATACCTTATTAACTCAGAGCGCGTCGAGATATTTCTCTGCATCCAGCGCTGCCATACAGCCAAACCCCGCAGAAGTGACCGCTTGGCGGTAGACATGATCTGCCACATCTCCAGCAGCAAAAACGCCTGTCACACTGGTAGCGGTAGCGCTGCCAGTGGTGCCGCTGTGCACGGTCAGGTAGCCGTCCTTCATATCGACCTGCCCGGCGAAAATCTCAGTATTGGGTTTGTGTCCAATAGCGATAAAAACACCCGCTAGATCGATGTCACTGACCGTATTATCGGCCACATTCTGGACTCGCATCCCGGTGACACCGCTCGCATCACCCACGATCTCCTGCAGTGTATGATTCCACATAATCTTTACTTTGCCTTCTTTTTCTCTGGCAAATAAGCGGTCCTGAAGCACCTTTTCAGAACGCAGCGCATCACGGCGATGCACAAGAGTCACCTCGGACGCGATATTCGCTAGGTAGAGCGCCTCCTCAACGGCGGTATTACCACCACCAATGACAGCAACTTTTTGATTGCGGTAGAAAAATCCATCACAGGTAGCGCAGGCGCTTACGCCTTTACCCGCATAAGTCTCTTCGCTCGGCAACCCTAGGTACTGTGCTGAGGCGCCTGTGGCAATAATAAGGGCGTCACAGCTGTAGCGTGAAGAACCCTCGAGCAAAAAAGGACGTGCGCTGAGATCTACTTGTTCGATATGGTCAAATACCACCGATGCGTCGAAGCGTTCCACATGCTCCTGCATTTGCTGCATCAATTGTGGGCCCTGCAGATCGGCCGCCCCGCCCGGCCAGTTTTCAACCTCTGTGGTGGTGGTGAGTTGTCCCCCCTGCTGAATGCCAGTGATCACCACAGGTTTAAGGTTGGCGCGAGCGGCGTAAACGGCTGCTGTATAGCCAGCGGGGCCGCTGCCCAGGATGATAAGGCGATGGTGCTGAATGTTACTCATGGCGTCGATTCCTGCTCATTGTTGTCAATAATTGTGCTGTTTACATCGGTCTGCTGGCCCATCGGGGATGCATGGGCCGAAGGTCTCCCCATTGGCGCTAGGACGCAACTAAATTGTCGCGCCCGCTGCCTGCCAATTCGTTCTGTATTGGGGCGGACTATGGTACTTTAAAGACTGGCCGTCTACAAAGATCAGGCGAAACCTTAAATAATTATCATAACCCTTTGAAATAAAACGTAAATGAGTTCACAATTACTTCTTGCTATGACCCCGATAGCGCTGTCTTGTATAGACAATTTTCCACTGCGCGCCACCTGTGAGGAAGATCAAAACCGTGCCCGACAGTACTAACGCAAACAGTTTCCTCGGTTCACGCTTACGTGAGGGTGCTTTCATCGGTGTAGCAGCCGTCTGTCTTTACCTGCTGATGGCGCTGCTGACCTACAGTGCCAGCGATCCGGGTTGGTCGGCGACAGGCAGCGGCGCCAGTATTCGTAATTTGGGCGGTCCTACCGGCGCCTGGCTAGCCGATGTGTTTTTCTCTTTGGTGGGCTATGCCGCCTATCTGTTCCCTTTAATGCTAGCGTATCGCGCGGTTGTGCTCCTGCTCCAGCGTACCAATGAAGAGCATTTTGACTGGACCACATTCGGCATTCGGGTTCTCGGGCTGGTATTGGTGATGATATCCGGTACTGCCCTTGCAGCCATGAATGATACGGGGGTCTCTGTATTACCCCAGGGAACGGGAGGGATTCTGGGTCAGGCGATCAGTGGTGGTTTCACGGTGGCTTTTAGTGCGACTGGGGGTCGCATGATACTGGTAGCCATTTTTCTATTCGGAATGACGATATTCACCGATATAAGCTGGCTTACGACGGCAGAAAAAGTCGGAGCGTGGAGTATCTTGGCATTTAACGCTGCTCGACAGCGTCTTATCAACGGCATTGAGGAATTCCGCACAACCCGGCAACGCGAAAAGGCTGTGGAGGCGCGCAAGGTTGTCATCACGGAATTTGTTGAAAAAGGGAAGAAGCGTCAGCCGCCGAAAATTAAACCGTTAAAAGGTCCTGTTGAGAAAAGCGATCGACTCGAACGGGAAAGACAACAAACGTTGTTTGAGGCCCCAGCGACTGGCGACCTACCGCATCTTGAGTTGCTCGATGAGATGATAAAGGATCACACCCGAGGGTTTTCCAAGGAGGCTCTCGAAGGCCTCTCCAAATTACTCGAGTTGAAGCTGCTTGATTTCGGCATCTCTGCCGAAGTGGTCGCCGTCTATCCCGGCCCGGTCGTCACGCGGTTTGAAATTCAGCCAGCGCCGGGCATCAAAGTATCACGCATCTCCAACTTGGCCAAGGATCTAGCGCGCTCTTTGTCTGTTATTAGTGTGCGGGTGGTAGAGGTAATACCTGGCAAGTCAGTCGTTGGCATCGAAATTCCCAATGAGGACAGGGAAATCGTTAACTTCAGGGAAGTGCTTTCATCAACCGTTTTTGAGGAGTCAAAGTCCCCGTTGACGTTGGCTCTGGGACACGATATTTCCGGCCAGCCGATAGTGGCCGATCTGGCAAAAATGCCACATCTGCTAGTCGCTGGCACCACCGGCTCAGGAAAATCCGTTGGCGTAAACTCCATGTTGCTGAGCCTGTTGTTCAAGTCCGGACCGGCAGATGTGCGTCTGATCATGGTGGACCCTAAAATGCTGGAACTGTCTGTGTATGATGGCATTCCGCACTTACTGACGCCCGTCATCACCGACATGAAGGACGCGGCGAATGGCCTGCGCTGGTGTGTGGCGGAAATGGAGCGACGCTACAAATTAATGGCGTCTATGGGTGTGCGGAATCTTGCCGGTTACAATCGCAAGGTCGATGATGCCGCAAAGGCGGGGACCCCACTGACTGATCCGTTTTGGAAGCCAGATCCACTTTTTGCCGAAACCGATGAACAGCAAAGCCCGCCCAATCTGGAAAAACTGCCCAGTATTGTGGTCGTGATTGACGAATTCGCCGACATGATTATGATTGTTGGAAAGACGGTGGAGCAGCTTATCGCCCGCATTGCACAAAAAGCACGAGCCGCCGGTATCCACCTGATACTTGCCACGCAGCGCCCATCGGTGGATGTGATCACCGGCCTCATTAAGGCCAATGTACCGACCAGAATTGCGTTTCAGGTTTCTTCAAAAATTGACTCACGCACCATCCTCGACCAGGGTGGAGCGGAACAACTTCTGGGCCATGGCGATATGCTGTATCTGCCACCCGGCAGCGGTGTGCCCACGCGGGTGCATGGTGCATTTTGTAGCGACGAAGAAGTACATCGCGTCGTTGCTGATTGGAAACGTCGTGGTGACCCCTTGTATATTGAAGGTTTACTTGACGAGGGCAGTAGTACGGCGGTTACCCCCGGAGAACTTCAGTCAGAGGCATCGGGCCAAGACGATGAGACCGATGCCCTATACGATGAAGCGGTCTATTACGTTACGCAGAGTCGTCGTGCCTCAATATCTTCCGTGCAGCGTAAGTTACGCGTGGGCTACAATCGCGCCGCACGTCTGATTGAAGCGATGGAAGCGGCCGGTATCGTTACCGATATGGGCACTAATGGACAGCGCGAAGTACTTGCACCGCCTCCGCCAGAGGCCTAACCGGATAGCTGAATAACCTATGACGAAATATTTGTTTGCCGCATGGCTGAGTATTGCGCCTCTGTTATCTATGGCTCAGTCCAGCGCCGATGTTAATGCGCTGCTAGTGCTATTGGAGCAATTTGAGCACGTACAGGGAAGCTTCTCGCAACGCCAATTTGGGCAGGACAAAATTTTACTGACAGAATCCAGCGGTGAATTTCGTGTGCTTCGGCCGAGTTATTTTGCATGGGAAGTGCTCAGTCCTGATCAACAGTTGATAATCGTCGGTCCGGAGTTTATCTGGCATTACGATCGCGACCTTGAAACGGTAACACGCCGCCCTGTGACCGACGACGCGGAGATGGTGCCGTTAAAAATATTCGGTGGCGATGCAGAAAAACTACAAGAAAAATTTCATATCGTACGTCAAAGTGAGGACGTATTTGTTCTCACCCCGCTGTCCGAAGGTGTGGGATTCAAGCAACTTACGCTGTATGTAGATCAGGCGCAGCTGGGCGGCATGAAAATTGAGGATAACCTCGACCAGTTTGTGGACATAAAATTTACTGATTTAGACGCAGATGTCGAGCTCAGCAGCGCAGACTTCGCCTTCACTCCACCTCCGGGAACTGATCTTTTCTACTATGACCAGTGACCTGTTTGAGTCTGCGAGCACCGGCTCTTGGCAGGAAGCTGGCGCGCCAGAAGTAGGGTATCAACCGCTTGCTGCGCGCTTGCGTCCGCAAAGCCTCGCTGATTATGCCGGACAGGCGCACATTCTTGCTCTCGGCAAACCTCTCAGGCAGGCCATCGATACCCATCAATTACACTCCATGATTTTTTGGGGCCCGCCCGGCGTCGGTAAAACGACGCTGGCCAGAATCGCAGCGGGGCATGCGCAAGCACATTTTATCCAGCTGTCTGCCGTACTCAGTGGCGTCAAGGATATCCGCGAAGCCATTACTCAGGCACGGCAGCACAAGCTCAACAAGCAAGATACGGTGCTGTTTGTGGATGAGGTCCACCGTTTCAATAAATCGCAACAGGATGCATTTCTACCCTATGTAGAAGACGGCACCTTTATTTTTATTGGTGCGACCACAGAAAATCCGTCCTTTGAACTGAATAACGCGCTGTTGTCGCGCGCGCGCGTCTATAAATTACGTCCACTGGAGCCTGCCGAAATCGAATCGGTATTGGGTCGCGGGATTGGGGCATTGGGAGACGGGGTGAGTGCAGACGACGGTTGCCTAGGGTTGATTGCGGCCCAAGCCGACGGCGATGCGCGGCGCGCACTGAACCTATTGGAACTGGCCGCGGATTTGGCGGAGGAAGGCAGGATTACCGCAAATACCCTCGAGGAGGTCCTGCAAGCTTCGCTGCGACGATTTGACAAGGGCGGCGATCTCTTTTATGACCAGATAAGCGCTCTACACAAAGCCGTCAGAGGCAGCGCTCCGGACGCCGCTGTGTACTGGTTTTGCCGCATGCTCGACGGCGGTTGTGACCCTTTGTACGTTGCCCGCCGCGTGGTGCGAATGGCCACTGAGGATATCGGGAATGCTGACCCTCGTGCACTCACCCTAGCCCTTGAGGCATGGCAGGTACAGGAGCGCCTTGGCAGCCCCGAGGGAGAGCTAGCTATCGCGCAGGCCATTATTTACCTGGCGTGTGCCGCAAAAAGTAATGCTGTCTACACGGCTTATAATGCGGCCCGCTCAGAGGTGGCGCAAGGGATGTCTGAAGAAGTGCCCCTGCATTTGCGCAATGCACCCACAACGTTGATGAAAGCAATGGATCATGGTACTGGATACCGTTACGCCCATGACGAGCCGGAGGCCTTCGCGGCCGGAGAGAATTATTTTCCCGAGGCGCTGCAAGATCGCCAGTACTATTTTCCCATGGATCGGGGGCTAGAACAGAAAATTCAGGAAAAGCTCAAATACCTGCGTGAGCGCGATAAAACCAGTACAATTCTACGCTACAAATGAGCTAGTCTTACTATCATGAAATACCTTCTGTTTGTCGCTATTGGTGGAGCTTCCGGTGCAGTATCGCGTCATCTGTTAGCGAGCTGGTTACATGGGGTGTGGGAAGGAAAAGCGCCTGTCGGAACACTGCTGGTGAATGTTGTAGGGTCTTTTGCAATTGGTGTCGCTTACGTGATACTGGTGGAACGTCAGCTTATCCACTCGGACTGGCGTGGTTTGTCGATGGTGGGCTTCCTTGGAGCATTTACCACGTTTTCGACTTTTTCTCTTGAAACAGTCAGTCTGTTTGAGGCCGGAGACTCCATTCAGGCATTAGCTTACATGTTCGGCAGCACCATTGTTTGCGTGGTAATGGCGGCTCTTGCAATGCAATTGACCCGGACTCTGCTATAAACCAGCGGGCGCAATGGCGTTCATTTTACACACTTTGTCACAGGAATTAGTACGATGTTGGATATCAAGGTGGTCAGACAAGACCCCCAGGGAATCTCAGAGGCCCTCGCCACTCGAGGCTTCGTTTTCAATGTGGAGCATTTTACGACACTTGACGCTCGTCGCAGGCAAGCTGACATAGACAGCCAAAGCCTATTGGCAGAGCGCAAGAGTGCTTCAAAGAAAATAGGGGTGCTGGTGGGTGAAGGCATGAGCGTAGACGATGCCAAAGCTGAAGTGAGTGAAACGCTGAAGAAAATTGCGACTCAGATTGAGGCGCTCACAGAGCAAGCGAAACAGGCCCAGAGCGAACTGGAGGAGCTGCTTTTGGGTACGCCCAATATTCCTGGCAAGGATGTGCCCACTGGCGTCAGTGAAGCAGACAACCTTGAAGTACTGCGCTGGGGCGAGCCGAAAACCTTTGAATTCCAAGTAAGAGATCATGTTGCGCTAGGAGAAAGGCTGCAACAGCTGGACGGCGAAACGGCTGGAAAAATAACCGGCGCGCGCTTTACCGTCATGTACGGTGGTCTAGCCAGGCTGCACCGCGCTCTGATTCAGTTTATGCTCGATCTACATACACAGGAGCACGGGTATTCAGAAGTTTACGTCCCGTATATCGTCAACCGCGAATCCTTGATCGGAACGGGACAACTGCCCAAATTTGAGGAAGATCTTTTCAAACTCAGCGGAGATCAGGGCTTGTACCTTAGCCCAACCGCTGAAGTGCCTGTGACCAATATCGCGCGCGATCGTATTTTTGAAGACGCCGAGCTGGGTGACAGTGGTCTTCGCTTCGCCTGCCATACGCCGTGCTTTCGAAGTGAGGCCGGAAGTTACGGTCGTGATACGCGGGGTATGATCCGCCAACATCAATTTGAGAAAGTAGAGCTGGTGCGATTGGTACGTGCGCTCCAATCCGATGAGGCTTTGGAGCAACTGACCGGCCACGCTGAGACCGTGTTACAGCGGTTGGATTTACCCTATCGCAAGGTTGTTCTGTGTACTGGCGATCTGGGTTTTTCCGCCACAAAGACCTACGACCTAGAAGTCTGGTTGCCAGCGCAGGAGACGTATCGTGAGATTTCTTCGTGCAGTAGCTGCGGCGACTACCAAGCGCGCAGAATGCAGGCGCGGTGGCGAAATCCGGCAACGGGCAAGCCAGAACTCATGCATACGGTAAATGGCTCTGGCCTTGCCGTAGGGCGAACTCTGGTCGCGATAATGGAGAATTATCAACGCGCCGACGGCAGTATCAGTATCCCACCCATATTACAGCCTTATATGGGTGGTGTTAACGAGCTCGGAGCATAACGCGTTGGAGTTTCTTCCCATCTGTCTGAGACTCGTTGACGCTCCGGTGGTATTAGTGGGAGGAGGTACTGTCGCCACACGCAAGGCCCGATTGTTATTGCGCGCTGGCGCAAGCCTGACGGTGGTATCTCCTACCCTAAGCAATGAGTTGGAGCAAATGCTGACTGAGCACTTGGGCGTGTGGCGCCAGGCCCGCTACAGTGAGGTGGAACTGCGCGGCAAGACCTTGGTGGTAGCTGCAACAGCCGACGAAGTAACGAACGAACAGATCTATCACGATGCCACCGCGGCATCGATCCTCGTCAATGTGGTTGATTCTCCAGAATTTTGTAGTTTTATCTTTCCCTCAATAGTTGATCGTGACCCGCTGCTAATTGCAATCAGCAGTAGCGGTCGCAGTCCTGTACTGGCGAGAATTCTGCGGCGCAAGATAGAGGCTCTAGTGCCTTCAGCGTATGGGCGACTGGCGAATTTTGCGGGACGTTTTCGCCAGCTAGTAAAAGACACGATACCGTTGGATACGCCCCGTAGACTATTTTGGGAACAGGCCCTAGAAGGGGCTGTAGCTGAGCAAGTGTTGGCCGACAGGGAGGACCAAGCGGAGCAACAATTACGCGAGCGCCTGCGCGATACCAGCAGTCTCCATGTGGGTGAAGTCTACCTTATTGGCGCTGGCCCCGGTGACCCCGACTTGCTGACCTTCAAGGCCGCAAGATTACTGCAAAGTGCCGATGTCGTGTTATACGATCGACTGGTGTCCCCAGCCATTGTGGATATGACAAGGCGCGATGCAGAGCGTATCTATGTGGGCAAGCGACAATCCGATCACAGCCTACCACAGACACAAATCAATCAATTACTGGTGGATCTGGCGCAACAAGGTAAACGTGTCGTGCGCCTCAAGGGGGGTGACCCCTTTATATTCGGACGGGGCGGGGAGGAGATCGAACTGCTGGCCAAGCTCGGAATTCCATTTCAGGTGGTGCCGGGAATTTCCGCAGCGAACGGGGCCGCGTGCTATGCGGGTATTCCCCTAACCCACCGGGACTATGCACACTCTGTGCGGTTCGTTGCCGGACACCTTAAAGGAGGTTCCTTGGAATATGATTGGAGTCAGTTTCAATCTCCAATGGAAACCTTGGTGTTCTACATGGGGTCAGTGGGCTTGCCGAGCATCTGTGCGCAGCTACAGGCGCATGGTAGATCGGGTGAAACACCCATTGCGCTCGTAGAAAGGGGGACGTTGCTAGACCAGCGAGTGTTGGTGGGAACGCTTGCGACGATGGCCGATATCGTGGCGCGCGCAAAGCCCAGGGCGCCTACATTGATTATCATCGGTGACGTGGTGCGCCTGCATAAGGACCTGTCTTGGTTTGGTCAGGCTCCTAGCTAGTGTACTATTTCTTCCTCCTGATGCAGCGCATAGCGACGTTGTTTCAGTAACAAAGCGTCCACCAGTACGTAACCGGCTTCCATGAGCAGTACGTCATCGGTAACATCCTCTTCTTGATCAACGTCATCGTCATTGTCAGTTTCGTTAGCGGCTAGCGGATCAAGATCATCGCTATGGCTATCTTCATCTTTATCCTCGTCGTCCTGCAACGCAGTCAGCAACTCTTCTCCTTTTGCTTTGCGTCGTTTATTCTCTATGCTAAGCGCTTTTTCTTTCTGTGTGTCACGCAGCGCGATGCGAGACTTTTCATTCAGCGGCAGTGCAGTCATTTCACGCGCTGCCTGCGCCATTTCTATCTGGTCCTCCAGAAAGATAAAGTCCGGGTTATGTGCACTGCGTTCTAGAAATTGCCTCTGAATATCAGGTAATACGGAGGAGAAATCATCGTAATTAATATGCCGCACAGGACTGATCTGGTCCCAGCGAAGAGCGTGATCCAGCGCACTTTCACCGATCTCTGTGGTGTCATATATAGATGGGAATTCCACATCGGGAATAACCCCTCGATGCTGGGTGCTTTCACCGGAGATGCGATAAAATTTACTCTCGGTGATCTTTAGCTGTCCTTCAGTGAGCGGAACAAGCGTTTGCACCGTACCCTTACCAAAAGACGAGTCACCCACAATAATCGCTCGCTCGTAGTCCTGCATGGCTCCAGCAAAGATTTCCGACGCCGACGCGCTCAGGCGATTGACCAGAACTACTAGCGGACCTTCGTAGTAGGGGCTCTTCAAACGCTTTCCATCGCGCCATACACGGCGAGAGGAGTGGCGGATCTGGACGGTAGGGCCGTATTCAATAAACAGACCTGTGAGTTCGTTGGCCTCTTGCAGCGAACCACCACCATTATTACGTAGGTCGATGATAATGCCATCCACCCCGTCGATCTCCAATTCCTGTAATAGCTTTTTAACGTCCCGCGTAGTGCTCTTGTAGTCTTTTTCGCCACGACGCATCGCGTCGAAATCGATATAAAAAGCAGGAATATCGATCACGCCAATTTTTATGATTTCATCCCCAGCGGGTATTTCCAGCATCTTTTTCTGCGCGGACTGTTCCTCAAGCTTCACCTTGTTACGCACAATGGTGATCACTTTACGTTCATCGGTAGACTTGGATTTAGCCGGGATAACCTCTAGCCGAACAGTCGTATCCTTGGGGCCTCGAATCAGCTGCACCACCTCATCCAGGCGCCAGCCAATGATGTCTTCAAGCGCTCCATCCACACCTTGCCCAACGGACACGATGCGGTCCGAGGGCCTTAATTCTCCCTCCTTGTCAGCAGGGCCCTTGGCAACGAGGCTGGACACCTTGGTGTACTCATCTTCCATTTGGAGCACAGCACCAATACCCTCCAATGACAGGCTCATATTGATATTAAAGTTCTCGGTACTTCGTGGAGATAAATAATTGGTGTGCGGGTCGTACAGTTCCGTCAAGGCATTTGCATAGATCTGGAATACATCCTGACTGTTATATTTCGTGACGCTCTGCAGTTGTCGGTCGTAACGCTTTTGCAATGTGGGGACAATTTCGTCTTCATCTTTGTCAGCAATTTTAAGACTCAAAACCTGGTTTTTTAACTGCTTGCGCCACCGGTCGTCTAGTTCTGCTTGATCTTTAGCCCACTGGCGATCTTCCATGTCAAGCGGATAGCTTTCGTCAATAGTGAAATCCATAGCCGCTACGGTTTCAGGTAGGGTGTCGGACACGTTATTCAATCGGTCCTGTACTCGCTGGTGATACCGGTTAAAGATCGTGAATCCGGCGTCAAGCTTGCCTTCCTGTAATTGGTCATCCATGACGGATCGGTACTGTTCGAAGTCGGCCAAATCAACTGCGGTAAAGAACATTTTCCCGCTGTCTAGACTGTTAATATAATTGTCTAAGTGTTGTGATGAAAGCTCGTCGCCATAGGGCAACTTGGCGTAATGACGCTCCTGAAGCTTAGCAACCATTTCTACCGCGGTATCTCGTTGCTGCTCCGTGTACTCAATGATGCTCCAGGCGGGAAAGCAGACGCTCAATAGCAAAACAAGCGATGCGACGCGACCAGTCATTTTGGTGTGGTGTAATAAATTCAAAATATTCCTACCTGATATAAGCGTCGAACGCTCGGGTTGTAATCATACCTGTATGGACGCTGTCATTTGAATAAAGTTCATCTTCAACCACGTCGAGACCCTATTTTTTTGATTCTGCCCATCTATCGTTAGATTACAATAGCTTAGCTATTATATAGGTTATAGACAATGGCATATATAGTCCCACATCCCGCGCGCGACCAGTGGGCATTCATCGGGCCGGTTTGATTAAACCTAACGATAGTGACACACTATCTGCCAATAGGTAGGAAGCTGCATGGCGCCCGTTCCAAAAGAATCGAGTGCGGCGGCTTGATTCTGCTGCGATTGCCTGCAGCGACACACAGCGAGACTCTATATGGCTGCTGACTACATTCTATACGGCGCTGATCACTCGTTGTTTACGGGCAAGGTGCGTGCCTATATGCGTTACAAAGGATTGAACTGGGAGGAACGGCCCGCCTCGCGGGATGTCTATCTGGATATAATCCTGCCCAATATTGGCGCCCCGATTATCCCCATACTGGAAACCTCTGATGGCCAGTATGTCCAGGACACGACTGATATTATCGACTTTTTAGAGGACCGACACCCTGACGTCTCGGTCTATCCTGAAACGCCGTTGCAACGTCTTGTGGCGTTGCTGTTGGAGCTGTATGGCGATGAGTGGCTGATGATTCCCGCCATGCATTACCGTTGGAGTGTGCTGGACCAGCAACATGACTTTGTCATGTCAGAGTTTGGCAGGTTGAGTGTGCCCGAGGCGAGTATTGAGGAACAGATCGCCATTGGCGAGCGGGTCTCTAAACCGTTCAGCGCAATGCTGCCGAATCTGGGGATTACCGAGGATACCATTCCCGGAATCGAGCTAACGTACTTGGCATTACTGGACCAACTAGATCAACACTTTGCCCAATTTGACTTCCTGTTAGGGTCGCGTCCCAGTATTGGTGATTATGGCCTCATGGGGCCGCTCTATGCGCATCTGGGCCGCGACCCGGTCCCCAAAGCGTTAATGCAGAAGCGGGCTCCCAACGTCTATGCCTGGGTAGAACGTATGAATGGGCCGCTGCCTCTTTCAGGACAGTTTCTGGCGCATGATGTCATCCCCGACACGCTGCTTCCTATACTCAAAACAATGTGCAGTGACCAACTGCCCGATGTATTGGATGTTATTGAGCACAACAGTGCATGGCTGCAGGAAACACCGGGGGGCAACATTCCGCGATTTCTGGGCCAGCACCAATTTACTACCGGTCCTGTTACCGGAAAGCGATTCATCAGCAGCTATGCGCAGTGGTTGTTTCAGCGAGCTTGGCTGCACTACCAGTCTCTGGACGGCGATGCTAGGGTCGCTGCGGACACCCTGTTGGACAGTATCGGCGGTCGCTCAGCCTTAAACGTTACAATCCATCACTGGCTTGAGCGCAGGGCAGGGCAATTGGAACTTGTCGAAGGGCAATCGCCACATTTTTAGTACAGACGAAGGAGTAAAAATAATGAAATTTGGCTTAATACCCGTCAATGTCGGCGTGAAAAGCATCGAGCAAATAGTAGGTTACTCCCAGCTGGCGGAGTCGGTTGGCATTGAGTCGGTGTGGACTTTCGAGCACGTGATTGTTCCCCAAGATTACGCCTCGAAGTATCCCTACAGTGCCGACGGAAAAATGGGTGCTAGGCCCGAAACAAACTTCGTTGATCCCCTGATTGCATTGACGGCGATTGCGGCCAACACCAAAACGCTGTTGCTTGGCACCGGGGTTAATATTGTTTCGCAGGCTAACCCCATGCTCTTGGCAAAACAGGCGGCCAGTCTGGATTTTGTGTCAGGCGGACGCTTCATGCTCGGTGCCGGCATTGGCTGGTTACAGGAAGAATTTGATGCCATGGGCGTCCCCTTTGAACGTCGTGGCGCCCGCTTTGACGACTACATTGTTGCTATGAAAAAAGTCTGGTCGGGTGAAGTGGTGGAGCATCAGAGTGACTTTATAAACTGGTCGGGGTTCAAAAGTTATCCTGTCCCTAAGAAAGAATCAGGAATTCCGATCATTATGGGTGGCACAAAAGGTAAAATCTATGAGCGGGTTGCGCGCCATGGTGATGGCTGGTTCCTGCCTGTCGATAACCCCGAGGCTCTGGCAGAGAAAATGACCCCATTGGCTGCAGCGTGTGCGGCCGAGGGCAGAGACCCAGACAGTATCGAAATCTCATGCATGTGGAATATGCAAGGTGGAATAGACGCTATCAAAGCCTTTGAAGATGCAGGCGCATCACGCATCATCGTGCCGATATTCGGACTAGGCAAAGATCCGGTGGCGGGGCTTACAGAATTCGCCGAAACCATAATTTCAAAGATTTAATTACACAACCCTGGACAAATAGATTATGAAAACAAGACTCACTGAGTTACTTGGCATTGAAACACCTATCATTTGTGGGGGCATGATGCGCGTAGGTACTGCCGAATTGGCAGCAGCCGCATCGAATGCGGGCGCCTTGGGTGTAATGACTGCACTGACCCTGCCAACACCTGAATTGCTCAGGCAGGAAATTGAAAAATGTCAGTCTCTCACAGACAAACCGTTTGCGGTTAACCTGACTGTGGGCGTGGTCGCCACCGAAATCAACTACGATGATTACGTCGACGTAATCTGTCAAAGCGGCGTGAAGATTGTTGAAACCGCTGGCCGCAGCCCAGAGCCTTTCATGGAGGCCTTCAACGCCCATGGCATTAAAGTTATTCACAAATGTGTCGCTGTTCGCCATGCTCTGAAGGCAGAGCGAGTCGGTGTTGCCGCAGTGAGCATCGATGGCTTTGAATGTGCGGGGCATCCGGGCGAAGAAGATGTTACCTGTCTGGTTCTCATTCCTGCGGCAGTTCAGCGCCTTAAAATTCCGGTCGTTGCATCAGGTGGTTTCGCAGACGGCCGCGGTCTTGCTGCTGCATTGGCGTTGGGCGCAGAGGGTATCAATATGGGCACTCGTTTTATGGTAACGCAGGAAGCCCCTATACATAATGACATCAAGCAGCGCATTGTTGAGATGGATGAAACGCAGACGTCTTTGATCTTCCGGAGCTTTCGTAACACTGCCAGAGTGTATACCAATAGTGTCGCTAAGAAGGTTGTCGAGATCGAGAAGGCCGGCGGCGATTTCGGTCAGGTGCACGCGCTGGTCTCGGGCAAGAATCAGGACATCGCGTGGACCACTGGAGATATCGACGCGGGAATGGTAACCGTGGGAATGTGTGGAGGCCTTATAAAAGATATCCCCACCTGCGCGGAACTGGTAGACAATATAATGACAGACGCAAACCAGATTATCACTGAACGCCTTGCGGCAATGACATCAACGGCTTAAAGAAGGACGATAAGAAGCCGTGTCTCTGCTCTGCGTTTTTGCACTATGGGTATGGCGATGACAATGACAAAAACGATAGACAAGCACGTACAGGAAGCCGGACTGGACGGACGCCGAGTTCGCAGCGAGCGAAGTAGGAAGTCAATTATCGATGCCATGCTGCAACTTGTGGAAGAGGGGATTCTGGTGCCAACTGCGCAGCAAGTGTCAGAACGAGCGGGCGTTAGTCTTCGTTCTGTCTTCCGGCATTTTTCCGACATGGAAAGTTTATTTGCCACTGCGGATATAAAAACTAGAGAGCAGTATCAGGGATTGTTTGCTGGCGGCGACCGTAATGGCACTCTGAAAGAGCGCCTCCAGCACGCGGTAGAGCAGCGCGCATTGGCTTACGAGGCGTCAGGGAATTATTTGCTCACCAACAAAGCGCAAGCTTGGCGCTATCCCGTGCTTCGAGAACAGTACGCTCGAACGCAGCGCCAATTGCGAAAGGATCTCGACGACTGGCTGCCAGAGCTCAAGAGACTCACTTCAGAAGAGCGTGAAATGGTAGATGCAATCGCTTCCTTTGAACACTGGAATCGATTGCGAGAGCACCAGAAGTTAAACAAAACAACCAGCACCCGGCTGGTAACCCGGTTAATGCATCTCATCATCTTAAACGACTGAGAAGAACGCGACTATGTCTGATAAATTTGAGGAGCAGGGTGGCGCCGCAACGATGGACCCCAGCACAGTGATGCGCTGGCTCACATCGCGTGTGATGACCCGGCTGTGTCAACCAGAGCGACTGATCAAACAACGTGCGCGGCTCGAAAAAGAACGGCGCAAACTGGGTCAGCCACACGTAGTCGAGTACTTTCATCAGGTAGACGACGGCTACAGCCATCTGGCGGCACAAGTGCTGCAGTCCCTATCTGAACGGTACCAGATAAAAATCGTATGCCATATTGTGGCAGGGCCGCAGGGCAAAAATTCACCTGAACCCGAGCTGCTTCTAAAGCTGTCTCGGCATGACGCCTGTCAGGTTGCACCGGAATACGGGTTGGAATTTCCACAACATGATCAGCCCTTGTCTCCCGGGCTAGTGAAACTCGCATCGAGCATACTTGCGGCACAGAATTCTGCTGGATTTGTTGAGTGCGCAGCAGAAGTGGGTCGTGCGCTATGGGCCGACGACGAATTGACGCTGAAAGCACTGGCTCAGCAGTTAGGCTGTGCATCGGATACGAATACCGCTGACTGCATTGCCGCGGGCAACAGACGCCAAAATGAGTTGAAGCACTATTCAGGCGGTATGTTTTATTACGGTGAAGAGTGGTACTGGGGTGTCGACAGGCTGTACCACCTAGAACAACGATTTTCTGAGCTTGGGGTCGCTCAAACAAGCGATGCAGCGTTGTTGATGCCGCGCCCACCAATAGAGACAGGACAACTGCAGGATGATGGCAGCCTGACGCTGGAAGTGTATGCATCACTGCGCAGTCCCTACACGGCTGTCATCTTTGACCGAGTGGTTAAACTCGCGCGCGATACGGGTGTGACGCTGGCGGTACGCCCGGTGCTTCCAATGGTCATGCGTGGTGTGCCCGCTACCCGCCAGAAAGGCATGTATATATTCGCAGATGCTGCCAGAGAGGCACACGCTGCGGGCGTGCCGTTTGGTAATTTCTATGATCCTATTGGCAACCCTGCTCGTCGCGGATACTCACTCTACCCATGGGCATGTGAGCAGGGCAGGGGTGTTGCGTTAATCAGTGCCTTTTTGAGCTGCGCCTTCGTTGAATCTATTAATCTGAACAATGACGCAGGCCTTAAAAAGATGGTGGAGAAGGCCGGGCTTGACTGGAGCGAGGCAAAGAGGCGAGTAGGGCAGCCTGGCTGGGAAGCATTGCTTGAAACTAACCGCCTAGAGATGTACGCGTCTGGCCTCTGGGGCGTGCCGAGCTTCCGTCTGCTCGATGAAACGGGGAAAGAGCTATTGGCACTGTGGGGACAGGATAGGCTGTGGTTGTTTGCCAGAGTAATCCAGCGTCACCTCAGCATTCGCCAGTGATGCACCACAGCCGTTGTTAAGGGATGCCATCATGCGCAACCGCTTGTCCGAGAACTAAGCCGGCGAGCTAAAACAGGCCCGGGTAGTCGCGCCAATAGTATTGGTATTGGCTGTTTTGCCAACCACTGTAAATGGATGGCCAGTCCAGCCCCTCTATACGCCAGCCATGATGTGGGTCAAGATTTGTTGAAAAGACAGCTGCGCCGTGATCGCAAAAGCGTGTATCCACGCTGATACGCACAGCCTCGGAAGTCGTATTTGGCTCGGCCTTGTGGATAGTGCATGAGTGAAAAATTAGTACATCGCCCGCCTCAACATCGGAAACATGCCAGGTCGTTTCGTTCTCATAAATCTCGCACTGAACACCACCTACGCCCTGGGTATTAAAAACAGGTCGCACGCCGAGCTTATGGGATTTGGGTAGCACCCTGACCCGCCCCATCGGTTCGCTCACGTCGTGTAAAGGGACCCAGAACCCGGCCATTGTCGGTCCAGCGTGATGCGAGTGGGCATCCTGATGAGGAGGCGTTTCAAAGCCAATTTTTCCTGGTGTTGAGATTCGCGCCATTTTCATAGGGTAGACAAAGACAGGAGCTCCAGTAACGATTTCCATAAGATTGAGAACGTGTTGCTGATGAAAAAACGTGTGGAACGCTTCCAATGACTGAATTTTGGGATAGATTTCATCCCAAACAGGGTCTGTTTCAAAAAACGGCTCCCCTTCAAGCCGGGGCGAACTGGAGGCATTGCGGCGAATATAGGGGTCACACGCGAGCAATACCGCGTCTAACAAACGCTCACAGTCTGCCAGCGGAATATAACGTTTGATGTACAAGTAGCCCCAGTCATTGAACCGCTCGCGCAGAACGCGCGTATCCTCATCAAGACTTGAAACGACATAGGGCCTATTAGCGCTTATTGTGTGTGTTTCCATAGTGCACTCGAGGTCAAAAACCCTCCTTCGTTGGTTGGCAACTCATGTAGTGACATATACAATGTCACTATATTACGATCACGGACTATCAAAACACACGGATGTCTTGAAAACGCGGATGATTGAATCACTGTATTGCATGGCCTGCAAGCCGATATATTGTGACGGGGATAAGCATGACCGAAAAGTATATTAATGCCAACGGCATTGATTTGGCCTACGAAGAATTTGGTGACCCTAAAGATCCCGTGATGCTTATGATAATGGGACTCGGCACTCAAATGACTGGGTGGCCAGTCGACTTTTGTGCCGGTCTTGCTGCGCATGGCTATCGCGTTATTCGTTTTGATAATCGGGACATTGGTCTGTCGCAAAAAATGGATAGCCTGCCTACTCCTAAAATATTAAAAGTCATGCTCTTCTCTCGCCTCAAGTTACCTTTGACACTGCCTTATACACTCGACGACATGGCAAACGATGTCGTCGGACTGCTTGATGCGCTTAACATAGAGGCTGCACATATAGTAGGAGCGTCAATGGGCGGCATGATTGCACAGCTCGTGGCCGGGCACTTTCCCTTTAGGGTTCTATCCCTCACGTCTATTATGTCGACCAGTGGTCGAAAATCGCTGCCCGGGCCGGATCGTAAAATTGCACTGCATATGTTGCGACGACCGGTAAAAGCAGACGCTAAGCTTATGCATGAGCACGCGATGCGTACCTGGCGACTCATTGGCAGTCCGGCCTATCCACCCACCGATGAGGCTCTGAGTGAGAAACTGAACGACAGCTATAAACGTTCTTATTATCCGGCAGGGCATTCGCGGCAGATGGTAGCAATAATGGCTGGCGGAGATCGGAGCAGGGTGCTAAAAAAGATTGTCGCGCCCACTCTCGTGATCCACGGCAAGGCTGACCCCCTGGTGCCCGTGTCTGGTGGTGTTGATACGGCGCAGCTTATTTCGGGCGCAAAATTGGAGCTAGTCGAGGGTATGGGGCATGACTTGCCTGACGAACTCATACCGCATTTTGTAGAACTTATCAGGTCTAACGCGGATAAAGCGACCGCTCATCTGTAGTATCGCGCACACAATTTTTTGACTCAGGAGATAGATGATGGATACACGTTTAAGTGAAGACGACCTAGCGTTTCAGGTGGAGGTTCGACAGTTCCTTACAGAGGCTTGGGACAAAGAGCTCGCAGCGACCTACGGTAATATTGCAACGATGAAAGAGAGCGCCGAAGAGTGGCAAACCCGGCTGTACCATAAGGGATGGGTAGCTCCCCACTGGCCCGTAGAGTACGGCGGCACTGACTGGAGTGTGACGCAGTCGTTTATTTATAACTCAGAGCGCGCTGCCGTCGGTGCACCCGAAGTTCTTCCGTTCGGTGTGACAATGGTCGCGTCGGTGATTATTGCCTACGGCAGTGATGAGCAAAAAGAAAAATTTCTCCCTCGAATTCTGAAAAGTGAAGATTGGTGGTGTCAGGGCTACTCAGAACCAGGCGCAGGATCCGATCTTGCATCGCTGAAAATGCGGGCAGATCTTGAAGGCGAAGAATACGTCCTTAATGGCAGTAAAATTTGGACGAGTTATGCACAGTATGCCAACTGGATATTTTGTCTGGTGCGTACTGATAGTTCAGGGCGTAAACAGGAGGGCATCACGTTTTTGTTAATCGACATGGACAGCCCCGGAATCACGGTACGTGCTATCAAAACGATTGATGGGTTTCACCATCTCAATGAAGTCTTTTTTGACAATGTGCGCGTCCCGGTCGAGAACCGTATCGGCGAAGAAGGCAAGGGCTGGACGTATGCTAAGTCGCTGCTGGTTCATGAACGCCTTAACATCGCAGAAGTCGCAAGCTCAAAATGCGCACTCACAGTAGTGCGTGAAGAAGCGCGTGGGGAGATCAATGGCGGCAAGTCATTGCTCGATGACGCTATTTTTGCGAAGCGGCTGACGGACATCGAGATTGAGCTCATGGCACTAGAATTTACAGAACTGCGTGCATTGGCAGCAATCTCTGAAGGTCATCCTCCGGGGCCGGAATCTTCATTGTTAAAGATACAGGGCACTGAACTGCAGCAGGCTATCCAGGAGCTGCGTATGGATGTTGCCGCATATTACAGTGGCACATTACAGGGCGAGCTGACGCCTGCAGGACTGGGGCATGTTTTTGCCGATACCGCGCAAAAACTTTATTTCAGAGGACGTGCTTCTTCGATTTATGGTGGCTCTAACGAGGTACAAAAAAATATCACGGCTAAATATGTACTAGGCCTGTAGGAGATAATCAATGAATTTTAATTTAAGTGAAGAACAAACCCTCATTCGCGACAGCATTGCTCGCTTCGTGTCAGAGAATTATGCATTCGATCAGCGCAATGCCGTTGTCGCAATGGAGCGCGGCTTCAGCGCAGAGCACTGGCAACAGTTTGCAGAGTTGGGCTGGCTGTCGATTCCGTTTGCCGAGGAGCATGGTGGCTTTGGCGGAGGACCGGTCGATACGATGGTCATTATGCAGGAGTTCGGTCGCGGTCTTGTGGCAGAGCCCTATTTGGCCACTGTCATGCTGTTTGGCGGATTGCTGCAGGCAGGAGCAAGCGAACAGGTGCGCGAAAACTATATCCCGCAGATTATTGCAGGGGAGTTGCAGGGCGCGTTCGCTTATCTTGAACGCCAGAGCCGTTACGAGATGACTGACGTCGTCACACGCGCTGACAAGGACGGGGAGCAATGGGTATTGAACGGTGAAAAAACGGTCGTTCTCAATGGCGGCGCAGCGGAGAAATTCATCGTACTGGCTCGCAACGCTGGCGAGCAGTCTGAAGAGGCCGGACTCACCTTGTTTTTGGTAGACGCTTCCAGCAACGGCGTGCAGCGAACCGTGTATCGAATGACGGACGGTCAAGAAGCCGCCACTCTCTCGTTCAAGGATGTTCAGGTCGAAGCTGTCATTGGAGCAGTCGGTGATGGCTATGCTTTGATGGCCCCTATCGTTGACGATGCGCGCCTGGCTATCTGTGCGAATGCGCTGGGAGCGATGGAAGCCCTGAATGAAAAAACGCTTGAATATTGTAAAACACGCGAGCAATTTGGTGTCGCCATTGGCTCTTTCCAAGCGTTGCAGCACCGTATGGTGGATATGTTCGGTGCCTGTGAGAACGTCAAATCACTATTGCTACGCGCAGTCTGTGCTGCGCAGGATGATGATGTCGACGCGCGGCGCAGCTTGTTAGCGCTGAAGGTGATGGCCGGTCGTGCAGGAAGACTGATTGGCGGTGAAGCCATACAATTACATGGAGGTATGGGTATGACGGATGAGTTATCGATAGGCTTCTTTGTAAAACGCTTGATGATTATCAACAGCCTTTTTGGCGATGCAGATTATCATCAGCAGCTGTTTGCGGCACTGGTCAATGCACCTGCCTCTAGCGCTGCTGCTTGAGCGCTCAATCTTACGCTAAACCGTTCTTCACCCAGACAATGGTGAGGAGCGGGTATGCACCTTTGATTTTTAGGTCACCGAGCAAAAGTTACCCCATTTATCTTCAGAGGAAGCCACTAGGTGTTCTCCACTAGGTGTCGACTGCGAAATGCACCCGTATTCAACCGTTTGAATAAAGTTTCATAGCTGGGTTAACTGGATGTTCCGTAAAGCACTCAGGCTGCTCCAGACAGCTTTTGAAATAATCGATTCATGCCACTGATCCAACGATTGTAGTCCGCGGTTTTACGCTGCATGTACGTTTTCACTTCTTCATGCGTAAGGATAAGAAAGTCTTCTCGCCGCAGATGTTCAACCACGATATCAGCGAGTTGTGCCGGCTCCATCATCCCATCCCCGCTAGCAGCCTTTGTGCCCTGATCATCCGCATCAGCCGTCATCGCGGTACGAACCGCTTGCGGACACAATAAGGATACCTTGATACCTTGATGCGCATACGTCAGTGCCAGCCACTCGGAAAAACCCACGGCGGCATGTTTGGTGACACCGTACGCGGCTCCACCGATCTGATTGAGCAGGCCGGCGGCAGACGCTGTATTAAGAAAATAGCCGTGACCGCGCTCGAGCATGCGCGGCACCAGATAGCGCGCGGCATAAACATGGGACATAACATTTACATCCCAACAGAGTTCCCACTCGACGTTCGCTGATTGCTCGCTAGCACCTGCGGCGACGCCCGCATTACTGCAAAACAGATCGATGGGGCCTATGGTGTTTTCGGTATCCTCGATAACGCGTCGCACATCGTCCTCTTTAGCGACGTCCGCAGACATGGCGACACACCCCAATTCTGCCGCGGTTTTTTGTGCCGTATCGACGTTGATATCAACGCCAACGACGGTTTTAGCGCCCTCCGCAATAAACTTTTCTACTAGGGCTTTACCGATACCGCTGCCGGCGCCTGTAACAACAATGATTTTGTCCTTGATCTCCATCTAGAATGCTCCACTGTGTGATGGTTGAAAATACGATATTCATACATAAGGTGGGTGCTGTCAGAGAACTAGTTGAGGTAATACTCCAATATCCCACGCTCCTTGAAAAGATCGCTGATTGACGGATTCGCCGATGCACCCACTTGCACCAATTCATCGCGCACATGCAGCCTCGCCAGATTCAGGCGTCTCTGCGTGCGTGCCTTCGTCGCACCAAAGCCATAGTCGTATTCGTAGTATTTTTCACCGGCTAGTCCGGCCGATATGTTAGCCGAGGCAAAGCGATAATAGGTTCCCTGGGCATAATCGAGAATGGTCGTTAACGTTTCCGGCACCTTGTCGTCTGCAAGCCAGTCGCACGCGGTAAAGTCGTGATCGCCAAAGAGCCGGTCTGTGTAGGCGCAGAGCATTGCTTCATGTTGCCCCAGCCAGCTTTTTGGTACAGGGTCAGTGACGAAGTGCGCTTTGCAGGCTCCGGCCAGCGCAAAATCGGCTAGGCAGGGACGCGGCCCGAGCAGGAAGTCATTCTGTGCAAAGTGTGTACCCAGTGCTGCGAGTAGTTTGTTGTAATCCCCACGCACCGCTGATGCCTGTTCAGGCCCTACGCCGTTGACTTCGCAAACGTTCTTGCCAAAACCCTGATACATCATCTCCCCGACAGGTGCCAGATCGACCAACTCCTGCTCGGTGAAGGGCTCCTCCATTGATCGGTTTAATAGCATATTCGCGCCGAAGCGAGGGCCAACCCAGGCAACATTATCCGGATAACACCAGCGAGTATGTACGCATACGCGCCCCAGCCAATGGTTAAATACGTCTTCTAAAATGAAGCAACAGGCACGCTGCAACGGTGACGCTGGAATGACAGGTGCCCCATGAAATCGATCATTGAGCATTGGTCCAAGCGCGATGGTATCGTGGATCATCCACTTCTCAGGGGTCATTAAGGCGGGAATAAAATGAGTGCCCGTGCGCGCCTCAATCAGCGGGCCTCCTTCACGCGTTTTGAAATGCCAGTACCAGGGTATGCCCTGAAAGCGCAGCTGTGCCTCCAGCTTGCGGGTAAACATACTCATTTGGTTGCCGACCAGGCCGTAGTCGCCACGATACATATCTGTTCTTCCTTGCGAAGGTTTATGGGGTATTTTCAGTGCCTACTATTGTTCGTATTTATGTCGAATTAGGACTTGCGAGAATTACATAATGACACATACTGTGTCAATATTATGTCGACGTTACATCGCCGCCGAGCAACTAGGCGACGAAACCTAAACCCATTGAGAGAGCAAGACCACCATGAATCAAGCCGCGATAAAAAACCGCATCACCGAAATGACGGGCACCGCCTATCCGATCATCCAGGCCCCCATGGGCTGGATCGCGCGCGCGCAGTTGGCGTCTGCTGTGAGTAATGCGGGTGGCATGGGTATTATCGAAACATCTTCGGGTGAACTGGACAATATTAAGGGGGAGGTCGCCAAGATGCGCGAGCTGACCGACAAACCCTTTGGCATGAACGTGGCCCTGTCCTATGTGAAAGGCAGCAATATCATCGATTTCGTTATCGATCAGGGTATCAAGTTTGTCACCACATCGTCTGGCAGTCCTGCCGTATGCACAGAGGCATTTCAGGCGGCGGGGATCAAGGTGTTTCACGTCATCCCGACATTGGATATGGCGATAAAAGCACTTGATGCTGGCGTAGACGGACTGATCGTAGAGGGTGGGGAGGGCGGTGGTTTTAAAAATCCCAGTCCCGTTTCAACGATGGTGTTATTACCTATGATCCGTGCGTATACAGACGTACCTATTATTGCCGCAGGAGGCATCTGCGATGGGATATCGATGGCGGGTGCATTCGCTATGGGTGCTGAGGGCGTTCAGATGGGGACACGTATGTTGTCCTGTTTAGAATCCCCGGTACACGACAACTGGAAACAGGCGGTGATTCAGGCCAAGGCAACAGATACCGTTTTTCTGAATCAGCAGGCAAGGCCTGCTCTGAGAGCATTACGCACGGAGCGAACCACGGCTCTGGCCCTGCTGGGGCAGTTTAATGTGATGGAGCATATGGCCAATCTATCCGAATTATATTTTGGCGGAGATATGGAGGCGGCTATTCCCTTGTCGGGTGAGGTCGCCGGGCGCATTGAATCGGTGAAGAGTGTCCAAGAAATTATCGATGAGACCGTGTCAGAATTTCGGGACATTATGCAGGAGCTGGCGAGGCGTTATGCGGCATAACCTACAGCACTTAGTCATTGCGCCTGACACACTAAAGTAATTCTTCAGCCATCAAGTTTAGCGCTTCCGGCTGCGAAGAAGTGATTAGCATCATATCGAGTGAGCCGCGCTGCTCAGCCTCTCTCCACATGCTAAGACGCTCTCGAATGCGCGCTGGCGGACCAATGAGGTTGGTCAGGTCAATAAGATCAGCGGGCACGGCTGAGGCAGCTTTGTCTTTTTCGCCGGCCAGATACAACGCTTGAATCTGGTCTACTTCATCGGCATAGCCCATTCGCTTGGCAAACTCTGCATAGAAATTTTTTCCTTTGGAGCCCATGCCACCCAGCTGTCTAGCGAGGGTCGGCTTCATCATTGCCTGCACCTCTGAGACATCATCGTGCACGATAACACTCACAAAAGTGCTAACCGTAAATTCCTCACGGGTGCAGCGTGCTCCATCCTTGGCAAAGCCATCGGCGAGGTGGCGATCCACAATGTCCTGCGTTGCATTGGGGTCGATGAAAGATAACAACACACCATCAGCAATCTCGGCCGCCAGACGCAAGCCGCCAGGACTAATGGAGGCAAGGACTATTGGCTGATCGGCATTAGGGTGGGCGACGCTCTTAAGCGGTTTACCCGCGCCCGTAGTATTGGAGCCAGTTAGGGGCAGCTGATAATGGAAGCCGTCATGCTGCAGCGGTTCTTTTCGTTCCAGTATTTTACGAATGATGGCGACGTACTCGCGTGTACGTTCAAGCGGGCGGTTGTAGGCAACGCCATGCCAGCCCTCAGCGACCTGTGGACCTGAACTGCCAAGACCGAGAATGAAGCGCCCCTGGGAGAGTGCATCGAGTCCGATCGCCGTCATTGCCGCGGAGGCGGGCGATCGCGCAGGGATCTGCATAATGGCTGTACCGACTTTTATTGTTGATGTGTGCGCCGCCAACCAAGTCGCACTCGTCACAGCGTCACAGCCATAAGCTTCTGCTGCCCACACGGAATGAAAGCCAAGGTCTTCAGCTAAGCGCACTGCATCAAGGTCAATGGTTGGATTAGCGCTAAACGCCGTTTGAATCAGTCCTAGCCCCAGTTTCATGCAATCTTCCTGTGTCCACAATTTTCCATGGCCCCCGGATAGGGGAGATGTTGTCGGCAAGCGGTGACGCTTTGTAACTTCTATTGGTTCTAGAGGCAAGGGTTCTTTGAAGGGCAGTGCCTGTGCGTAAGTATGTGTGTTATTGTCTTATTTAACATAATATATATTATACGCATAAAGGATAATACTGGCAGAGTCAAGGCTGATACTTTCCCTATGCTTATTCCGATGGCCAACCACATAGACTCACGCGCATCAGGGTGTATTTTGTCCACTTTGTGATGTCATTAAACTCAGGGCTAAGTCGTGAGGCGTCGCTACACGCATAGTTTTGCATTCGGGCATGCTCAACCCTAGATGCACAATAAGAGGGGTCTTATGTTCAATAGCTCGCGTTTGAGAAGCATCTGCATAGTGTTGCAATGGGGACACCCTGTGCTGCTAAGCAGGCTAGCGGCGTATTCAGCCAATACAAAATCAGTGGCCAACACTGTCCGCTCTGCCGCGATCAGCCAACACGCCCGTAGTCAGCCGAACCCGGCATTGCAGATGAGCCCACTGCGGGGCACATCCAGTGTTGCAGCATCTACCCTGCCCCGTCGATGGTATCTCGCTAAGTGATGGACTCAGGTATAGTCTTCATCTTAATGGTCTAACGAACTAACAATGAGGGACACTATGAGCAAACAAATCGAATTAGCACTCAGCAAGGAAACGAAAGGTACCTTTGTCTACATCTCCATTGGAGAGAATGCCCTCATCACCAACCTGTACCTGCAGAAATCCCAGATGCCTGAAGAAGCGCCCAAAAAAATTACCGTCTCTGTGGCGTTTGAATAAAGCATTGCGCAGTGCAGTGCTACTAACACCCGCACATCAAACTGCTAGGATTGTGGATTAAGCCTAAGGACGAAGCCGCAGAGTTTAGCCACTAACGTTCGAACCTCCTACGCCGACAACGCTAGTCAGAAATCGGCCAGCGTCCAGCGTCGGTATAAAAAGCAAAACGTTCCTCTATCAATTCTGGAGTCAGACCATATTCCGCCAGATTGTATTCGTGCTTACCGTGTTTGCCTTTGGGATTAGCATCGACATGAGCTTGCATGGCTGCGCGGGACTCATCACTCATTGATAGACCAAAAGCCTCATAAACACGCTCCACAACGGCCATTGGTTGATCGACAAAATCACCCTGTGAACAATCCACAAAAATCTCTTCAGGTAGCTTCTCGCGCTGTGCCAATCCCTTCTCTAATGAACTGGCATACCACTCCATCACAGTAACGCCAATCTCACCTGAGTCGAGATGACTGAAGTCACCAGCGTACATAGCCATTATTAGCTTGTTCATGCTGTTAATCGACGGCACAACAGCGACGGGGTCTCGATGACACCAAATAAAACGCGCATCAGGGAACACTTTCATAATGGCGTCGATACCTAGCATATGCGCCGGCGCCTTGAGCATCCATTGTGCACCGGGGTTGCGCCAGTTGAGCATTTGCATCTGACGTTTCTGGTAGGCGTAAAGCGGCTCTAGATCTTGTTTGAGCAGCCAGCTTCGATAAGGCTCAAGCATGATCTCAAATCCGAGCTGCACACCCCCTAATGTATAAGCATGCAAAAGCACGCACTCTTCCGGAGTATCGGCATCAATGTAATGCATCTTGGCAAAATCGGAATTTCGGGTCTGCTCTAACGCCTTGACTAAATAAGGATAGCGCGGATCCTCCTGCCCAGGCTCGCTGTCGGGCCACGGCTCAGGGAACTGTGCTTCCCATTGCAGCAGGCCTCGATTATCAGGGGCGGCTACCAAGAGGTTGAGCAGTGCTGACGTGCCCGACCGAGGCAGACCGGTGACAAAAATCGGAGCCTTTATCGCTTGTTCTGCGATTTCAGGAATGGTCTTAAAGGCATGCTCACTCTTCAGTCGCGTAGCCAGCAGCATTACTAACCGATCGCGGCAACGCTGACGGCCCTCAGGGTCTTTCACGTTCAGATCGTAGGTTTGCAACAATACTTCCAGCCCCTCACGATAAGGCGGCTCACCAAAGTCGTCAAAACCTGTTTGACTCTTAGCCTCGGCGATTAATTCGTCTGCAACAAAACTTACAATCTGATCTGTCATTTTAGCTCCGCAAGTTTCGCAACGCGGGTTTTCAACAGGGGATGCTGTTGCGCCCCTATCCAACGCCAGCACATAGTGCCCATGGTGTGTCCTGCTGTTTCTATCCAGTTGGGCACACCAGGATCAGTATGCGAGACCACAAGGCGCACACTGCCATCACTTTCATAGTGTGCGGTATGCTTGTTGACGTGGATCGTATGATGTCGATAATCCAGTGACTCCATCCACCAATTATCCAACTGAAAGTTCCAAGTCTGACATTCGGGAATTTCTGGCGCCTCGATGATATAGACCTCATCATCCGCTAACTGCCAGGCACTGTGGAAGTAAAAAATATTGGGGTCACCGCCGATAGACTGGCAGTAGGCCTGATCTGCAGCAGGCAACTCGTTTAAGGTTGGCAGAAAACTTTCCGACCAGTTTTCAAAAAGATTCGCGGAACCTTTTACAAACATCACCGCGCCAAGTAGCCCCCGCTCCAGCTTTTCTGCAGTCAGCGGTTTCGGGCGATCGTCCTTCGCACCAATGCGTTCGATCTTCAGAGCGGCGGGCACCTCATTCACCCTATCTTGAAATGTCTGACGCACGGTTATGGAGTTGGTGGCCTCCCCCATCGGCAACCAGTTCCCTGCTTGCTCTGTGCGACTAACGATAATCTCTAATTCACCGTTAGGCCCCAATTCCATCTGACGCGCATCAATATGGCCAGTGACTTCCATAGTGCCGCCAGAGGCATATTTGTTGATGATCGTGCTGATGCCTAGATAGTCGACCGAACCCCGAAGGCCCGTTATCCGGTATTCATGGGCTGGGCTAACCGTTGCACTTTCATAGCGGTTGTCAGGGTTATCGGCGCCGAGCTTGATCGTTTCGTGAGCACCACAGCGCAGTTCTGGAAACAGCGGGTCGCGAAACTCTAGAAAACTCTCTAGCCCGCCGCGCAGCAGTCGTGATAGATAGCGGTACCCTTCGGCCTGATTAAATGGATCCTGAGGCGCCTTGGCGCTGCGGATGATCTTGCCCGCATCCTTCAGTTCATCACAGAACTGATCCCAGGTCGTTCCATCGATCACTCTCTTTTCTGCATCTGACATCGACATACGGTTTCTTCCTCGAGTTTATCCAATTGTCTTTAGGCGTCAGTGATACCAAACGCCTAGACTTGAGGCAAGCGCCGCAGCAGTTGTCTGCCTAAGAAGCGCACTTGGGACACAGCGGGTCTATGACGTTAAACCAGGACCTGTGCTATTAGGTCGCGCAGGAGAAAACCCGTGCGGAGACTAGGCTAGGCCACAGGCCCGTATGGCGCGCTATAAATTTCCCTGCGCAATTTGTTTTACGGCGTAGTCGCACGCCCGTGCGGTGAATGCCATATACGTCAGCGAGGGATTTACACAGGACGACGACGTCATAAAGGAACCGTCGGTGACAAACAGATTAGGGACATCGTGCGCCTGATTATAGGCGTTTAACACTGATTGCTTAGGGTCATCGCCCATGCGAGCCGTGCCCATCTCATGGATGCCTTCGCCCGGCAATGACATTCCGTCTTCGCCCGACATGGTGATGACCGCGCCTGCCGCTTTGAGTAAACGATCTGCATTTTTCTGTGCGTCTCGGCGCAGATTGACTTCGTTGTCGCTCCACTCAAAATCAAATACCACCTGTGGAATACCGTACCGATCGACTTTGTCCTTACTCAGATACATGCGGTTTGATTCACGAGGTAGACATTCGGTAAACCCTGCAAGCGCAAAGACCCAAGGGCCGGGCTTGCGCAATGACTCTTTTAGCGGAGCGCCAAAGCCCTTGGTGTTCATTCCCGTCATCCAGTCCATGCGTATTGTCACGGCCTGATAGCCATAGCCGCGTAAAAAATCGGCGTCCTGATCCTGCCCCTCAAGGTTTCTGAATCGCGGAATATACAGCCCAGTCGGTCGGTTACCGTGGTAGTAGCTGTCCATGTTATCGAGGAACACGCCAATACCACTGAGACCTAGCGTATGGTCCATCATGTAGTGGCCTAATGTTCCACTGCTATTGGCTAGCCCGTTCGGAAATTCTTCACTCGCCGAATTAAGCAGTATCTGCGTGCTACCGACGGTGGAGGCACAGAGAAAAAAGATTTTTGCTGAATACGTTTCGCGCTTCTTCGTTATCGCATCGATCACATGCACTTGAGAAATCTTTCCGGACTCAGTGTCGTACTCTAGTCGTTCGACCACGGCGTTAGCCTTAAGTGTCATGTTGCCGGTCGCTTCGGCGGCGGGTAATGTCGAACTTTGCGAACTGAAATAACTCCCCGTTGAACAGCCTCGGTAACACGGACCACAGTAGTGGCAGGCTTTTCTGCCGGGCAGATCTTCCGTCAAGACAGCGACCCGTCCGTTAGTGAGCGTCACATCCGGCGCTTTGATCTTTAACCGTGCCTGAATCGTCTTCTCTAACTCAAACCACGGCATGGGCTTTTGGAATTCACTGTCGGGAAGTTGCGGCAGGCCCTCCTTTTTGCCATTAATGCCTACAAATTTCTCGACATAACTATACCAGGGCTCAATATCCTTATAACCCACTGGCCAAGGAATGCCGTAGCCATCAGTGGCGTTTGCTTTGAAATCCTGCTCGCTCCAGCGATAGGTTTGCCGACCCCAGATCAATGAGCGGCCACCTACTACGTCTGCCCTCGCCCAGAGAAACGGCTTACCTTCGTCCATCGCGTAAGGATTCTCTTTATCGTTGTTCCAGAACTGTCGGCTTGATTCATTAAAAGAATGCCAGACTTTACTCTGAACCGGGTAATCCTCTTCATACAGCTCCCGTGGCGGCTTGCCTTGGTAGGGTAGCTTCCAATTGGGCGCGTGTTCACCAAGGTATCCGCTACCCGCCTCCAAGGGCTTGCCGCGCTCCAGCACCAGCACCTTGAGACCTTTCTCCGTCAACTCCTTCGCAGCCCAACTTCCGGAAATACCTGAACCGACAACGATGGCGTCAAAATCGTACTGCTTAGTTTCAATCATGGTTATCCGCAACCGTTTCTAGAGTGAACTGGACCAGCTACTGTCTTCTGGCGATAAGGGTATATCACCGTCGAAATACATGGGCATAGGATCGTATCGCAGCACTTGGGATCCACCCTCCTCCGAGGTAAAAAAGCCCCAGATGGTGAGTTCTTTCATCTGGCAAATAAACGGCGCATCACTCATGTAAACCTGCTGTATGTTGCCCAGGTCATACCACGATGAATCCGAGGCTGCATCCTCTAAAGCTTCCAGTATCTGCAATTGCTCCTGCGGACCCAGCTGGCTAAAAGGCTTGCCATACTCCTCTGGAATGCGATCTTCGATATCCTGAAGTCCGGCAATAAAGATTCCGCGCTCCTCATCGTTAAGCCAGTCCGCCACCATCAGCTCAAGGAATTGCGGGACACCCGCGTCTATCGCTCCCGGCGTGTCAGTGCGGGGGATAATGGCTTCACACATCGCGGTAACGGTCTCGCGCTGAACAGGCGTGAAAAAGTTGACCGGAGTAGTGTTGTAGTCGGGCGCAGCCGCCAGATAGACCGTCTGTTCCGCACTCAAGGTGAAACCCAATTGAGACGCACTAACCCCCGTTATTAGAATGGCTGCGCACTGTAGGAACTCTCTTCGATTCATAGTCACCTCTTAGGTTCCGCGGAACTTCTTCACAATTGTGGGTATAACAATAACCGCAGCGGCCACCAGAAGACAGACTAGAAGACGATACTCATAGACACTAAAGTAATATCCCGCCGCTTTGAAGCCACTGTAGCCCCAGTAAATGGGTCCTATCTGCGTCAGATGATAAAGCTCATAGAACAGCTGTGCCGTGGCGGGCAAAAGAAAATACAGGTAAAGAGCAGCTGAGATTGCGATGACCCAGCGGCGCTTAGATATGTTCATTTGAATGTTCAATTCCTATAGTGTGGTGGTTACTTTACACCGTCTTGCCAGATTCTTACAGGCGCGCTCGAATGAAATCTATACCCCGTGTATAAACCTCCTCTTCTGACGCAAACGCATTACGCCAGATATTGGCAGCGGTCGCCAGATCTGGATCACAATTGCCAAACGCTTCAATCACCAGCCAGCCGCTGTAATTAATGTCGTGCAGGGCCGCAAAATTAGCGTCCCAATCTACTTGGCCAGAGCCTAATGTCCCCCGATGACTTTCGCTAAGGTGGACATGGTTTATGGTTCCCTGAATAAGCCGTAATGCCTCACCGGGAGCAGGATCCTCAATGTTAGCGTGATGAGTATCGTAATGAACGCCCACGTTATCCAGGCCAACCTGCTCGACCATGCGCCTGCAGTCCGCAGAAGTATTCATCAGAAACACCTCAAAGCGATTAAGAAATTCCAGACCAAGCCGCACACCAGCCTGCTGCGCGTACTCGCCACAGGTGCGTAGATGGTCCGCAGACCAGTTCCACTCCTGTTCTGTAGGTGCACTCCCGGTAAAGTACTTGTGGGCTTGATAAATCCCGCCCACGAGCATGTCGGCGCCGATAAGCACGGTGTCATCGATTGCTTTCTTGAGGCTGTCCACAGCAGCTGCGCGAATCGTCGGATTGGTAGAGATTGGATTAACCTCAGCACCGACGAAAGCAACTGCGGTGCGTGCAAGGCCCAGGTCATCACAGGCTGCAGCCATCGTTTTGATCTCGGCGTTTGACTGCCCGACGACAGGAATTTCAACGCCGTCATAACCCGCCGCCGCTAGGCGTCCAAAGATGGGCACGTGTTTCGGCGTTATCTGTATGCCCCACAAGAGCATGTTCATGCCAATCTTTACGTCCATCAATCAACGTCCTTTAGTGCTGTTTCATTGCGCCATACGCTCAAATTGATTCAACCTGGTGCCCACCTTTTTTACGATCAAACAACCAGATCAGTCCAAATACCGGCAACAATAATAGTGGAACGATAGCAACAGATTGAAAGGACTCTACGGATGCATACCGAAGCACCTCCTGCATCGCCTGTGGAGACAAACTCGCCAACTGGTCCGCACCTCCGGCAGCCTGTGCTTTAGCGGTATCAAAGATAGCGCCCATCTGAGGCAGTACGAACTTGATAGCCATGCCGCCTGCGAACCCCATCAAACCTAATGCCATAGCGCCACCGCGTGGGAAACGTTCAGACGTAATCGCCAACATAGTGGGCCACAGATAACACACACCAATACCCCATACGGTAGCAGCACCGAACGCCAGTGCGGGCGTATCCGCCAGACTGAGCAAATACAAGCCAATACCAGCAGCCAGACAGCTGACGAACATCAGGCCAATGGGTGAAATGTACGCCACAATTGGCCCAGCAAAATGGCGCATGACAAACATCAGCGCGCTGACATAGACCAGCAGCAAAATACCCTGCATACCGACAATATGGGAAAGAGCGATATTCACCCACTGGCCCGGCGCCAGCTCTGCCGTTGCGGTAAAAAACATGCAGACCCAGAATACCCAAAATAGTGGTCGTTTAAGGAGTTCAGAAAACATTTGCCCGTAGCTAACACCCGCAGCGACCCGCTCGGTGACAGGAAAAGTGGCCCGTGACACCATCCATGCCAAGGCGAGGGCCGGTAATAACAACACAAACATATTCAGCTCCCATGGCAGGCCCACGCGAGTGATCGTGTAGCCCATTAATCCACCGACGACAATTCCCGCCGGCCACCACGCGTGCAGAATATTCAGGCGATGTGTTTTTTCCTCAGGATACAAAGCGGCGACCATCGGGTTGGAGGCCGCCTCAACTGCGCCCCAGCCCAATCCGGTTAACAAGAGACTCACCCAGATGACTGTCTCGACAGAACTATTAATCGCCATTGTCGTTGCAAACACTAAACCCACCGCACCAGCGATATATCCCAGCGCGGAGAGCAGCAACATTCGCTTCATTCCAATCAGATCAACCAGTGCACTACCAAAAAGCAAGGTCAAGGCAAAACCCATAAAGGTTGCACTGAGAGCCTCACCGACCAGAGCCGCAGAATTGGCGAGGTCGATCTTGTCGTAGATGTCTTCCTGTAGATTGGAGGCAATATTAGCCCTGACAGCAAAGCCCAGACCAATCATAAAAATCGATAAATTGCCTACGTGATAGAGGCGTTTCCTGTGTAGAAGTAGATCACTCATCATACTCTCCTTATTCTTTTTTTGCGTAAGGCGCTCTAATCGAGTCCGAGGATACGTCGGTTGGCGGCTTCATCTGTGCTGCCTGCAGCGAAGTCATCAAACGCTCTATCCGTAGTGCGAATGATATGTCTATTAATAAAATCAACGCCTTCGCGGGCCCCATCCTCGGGGTGCTTTAGGCAACACTCCCACTCCAGCACCGCCCAACCCTCGAAGCCGTAGCGAGCCAACTGGCTGAAGATCCCCTTGAAGTCCACCTGCCCATCACCTAGCGAGCGAAATCGTCCAGCTCGATCGGTCCAATCCTGATAACCGCCATACATGCCGCTGCGTCCATTGGGGTTGAACTCCGCGTCTTTCACATGAAACATTTTGATGCGGTCATGGTAAAAGTCAATGAACTGTATGTAGTCAAGCTGTTGCAGCATAAAATGGCTGGGATCGTACAGGATATTGCAACGGCGGTGATTGCCGGTTGCCTCAAGGAAGCGCTCAAACGTCACTCCATCGTGCAGGTCTTCCCCGGGATGGATTTCATAACATACGTCGACGCCAGCCTCATCAAAAGCGTTCAGAATCGGCAACCACCTATCTGCCAGCTCCCTGAACCCCGTTTCCACCAACCCTGACGGGCGCTGAGGCCAGGGGTAGAGGGTGTGCCACAGCAGTGCACCCGAGAAAGTGGCATGGGCACTGAGTCCAAGGTTTCGACTGGCCTGCGCCGCAAGTAGCAACTGGTTAACCGCCCATTCCTGTCGTGCCTTTGGATTACCATGCACTTCTGCGGGGGCGAAGCCATCAAACTGCTCATCATACGCAGGGTGAACCGCCACTAACTGGCCCTGCAGGTGCGTCGAAAGTTCGGTGATTTCAACACCGCTTTGCGCGCACACACCTTTCAATTCATCACAGTAGTCTTTACTCTGGGCGGCCGCCTTCAGATCGATCAGACCTGCTTCCCATGTAGGAACCTGTATGCCTTTGTAGCCGAGCCCTGCGGCCCAGCGGCTGATATTTTCCAGAGTGTTAAATGGCTCCTCCGCACCCGTAAACTGCGCTAGAAAAATTGCCGGGCCTTTCATCATCGACATGCGATTAACCTCTCAGTTTTAGTATTGTTCAAACGTGTGCCATTTAATATCGCTGGCGCTTGCTGCAACGGCCAGTTCGATAAAAGTCATCCCACGAATCGCCTGCTCAATACCCGGACAATCCGCTGAACGGGCATCGGGATCCCGCCCGGCTTCTCGCGCGCGAATTTGCCCCGCGAACGCGCTGTAAAGATTTGCGAAGGCTTCCAGATAGCCCTCCGGGTGACCCATCGGGGTACGAGCATTGGCGGCAGCAAGATCGCCCAAATAGCTGCCCGCAGTCCGCAACATCTCGGTTGGACGGTCGGGCCATTTAAGCCACAGTGTATTAGGGTCCTGTTGTTTCCATTCTAGGCCGCCCTTCTCACCGTAAACACGAATGCTAAGAGCATTTTCTTCCCCGACACTGATCTGGCTTGCATGCAGAACACCACGGGCGCCATTCTCAAAGCGCAGCAGAACTGCCCCATCATCGTCTAACGTTCTGTCAGGCACAAACGCGGTCAGGTCCGAGCAAATCTCGGAAATTTTCAAGCCGCTGACATATTCTGCCAGATTAGCGGCGTGGACACCGATATCTCCCATGCAACTGCTGACCCCGGCGCGAGTCGGATCCAAGCGCCAGGCGGCCTGCTTGTTGTCTTTATCTTCTTCCCGGTCTGCCAACCAGCCCTGCGGATACTCAACCAGAATTTTACGCACTCGCCCTAACTCACCTGCAGCGATGCGCGCGCGCGCCTCCTTCACCAGTGGATAGCCGGTGTAAATATGTGTCAAGCCGTATAGCAGCCCTGTTTCTGTGAGGATGTCCCGCAACTGCAGGGCCTCTTGTAAATGAAACGTAGCAGGCTTGTCGCACAGCACGTGAAAACCGCCTCGCAGGGCCGCCTCGGCGACGGGATAATGCAGGTGGTTCGGCGTAACGATGGCGACAAACTGCATCCGTTGCGCTACAGGAAGTGCCGCCTCGGCAGCGATCATTGTGCTGTAATCGTCATAGACACGACTTTCCGGAAGATACACCGCAGCGCCTGATCGACGACCACGCTCGGTGTCTGAGCTGAATGCACCGCAGACCAGTTCTATGTCACCGTCTAGGGCCGCGGCCATGCGATGCACCGCGCCAATAAATGCGCCCTCCCCGCCGCCGACCATCCCCATTCTAATTCTAGCCATCACCGTTCTCCAACACCGTCCCGTGGTTTACAAATACTGGTTGATCACGTTCTCATACCACTCTTGCTTGCCACTTGCACGCACAGGCTCGCCTTCACCCGCCGCTAGATCGCGCAGCGAGGCCAGGTTCATCTCGCCCTGCTCAAAACGCGCGCCGTCTCCGGAATCAAAACTACTGTAACGCCGCAGTTTTCTTTCCCCTAAATCTGAACTCTCCCGAATCCGATAGGCCACATCCAACGCCCTAGCGAAGGTATCCATACCCCCGATATGTCCAATGAAAATATCGTCCAGATCAACTGACTCGCGGCGCACCCTGGCATCAAAATTGAACCCCCCAGACTTCAAACCGCCGTCAGCCAATACCACTAACATTGCATGCACCGCATCGTAAATATCGGTAGGGAACTGATCCGTATCCCAGCCATTTTGTGGATCACCGCGATTCGCATCAATACTGCCAAGCAAACCCGCATCAGTGCACATTTGTAACTCGTGAGAAAAACTGTGTCCGGCCAGTGTAGCGTGATTGGCTTCCACGTTCAGTTTAAAGTCGCCCGCCAGACCATAGTGACGTAAAAAGCCGATGACTGTTTGTGCATCAAAATCGTACTGATGCTTGCTAGGCTCCATCGGCTTAGGCTCGATCAGAAAGTTGCCCTTAAAGCCAATACTGCGGCCATAATCACGGGCCAATGCCAAAAAATGCGCCATGTGATCTAACTCTCGACGAGTGTCGGTATTTAAGAGCGTGGAATAGCCTTCACGACCACCCCAAAATACATAGTTCTCACCGCCGAGCAGAACCGTCGCATCCAGCGCCGCTTTCACCTGGGCAGCAGCATGCGTGACGACCGCAAAATCCGGATTGGTTGCAGCGCCATTCATATAGCGCGGATGCCCAAATACGTTAGCAGTCCCCCAGAGTAATTTCATTCCAGTCTCATTCTGGCGCTCTTTAGCGAATGCTGACATCGTTGCCAAATTTCGCTCTGACTCAGCGACGGATGCTCCCTCTGGCGCCATGTCTCTGTCATGAAAACAATAATAAGGGACTCCGAGCTTGGTGAAGAATTCAAAAGCGGCATCCATGCGCGCCCTTGCTGCCATCATCGGATTCTCTGGTGTGTCCCAGGGAAAGATTTGGCTGTCTGTTCCGAAGGCGTCACTGCCTTTGGCGCAAAAAGTGTGCCAGTAGCACACAGCAAAACGCAAATGCTGCTGCATCGTTTTGCCGCCCACTAATCTGTCGCGCTGGTAGAATTTAAAAGCCAGCGGATTATCAGACTCGCGACCCTCATAGGGGATGTTTCCGATACCGGGGAAATATTCGTGGTCACCGACGAAGTAGTGGTTCGGCATACTAAAAATCCTCGAAATCGGTCACGTATAAAGTGTCTTTATTGTCTCAACCTGGTGCAGGTATTGCCCATACAATCGTCTATAGCCCTGCACCGAATGCTCATTTGGCATGCAGGCTCGTATCGGATCAAGGGTTAAGTGCTCATCGAGCAACACCTGTAATGGTGTATCTTCTCCCTGCAGATGCTGAAACATCCACAACGCCTGTAACGCTGCGCCCAACGCGGCGCCTTCGTCCGAGACCTGGACGGAGACGGGCAAATCAAATACATCAGAAACCATCTGGCACCACACCTGACTGCCCGCCCCTCCCCCCGTCAAACGCATCGTATCGATGTGACAACCCAGCTGGCGAAGCGTATCTAGACCTGCCCTCAAACCATAAACAGCCGACTCCATGGCAGAGCGTAACATGTTATCCGGGCAGTAATTAGTCTCGTCGAGACCGAGAATACAGCCTTTAGCATTGGGCAAATTCGGTGTGCGCTCACCATTAAAAAATGGCACCGTCATAACGCCGTTTGACCCGGCCGAGGTGGACGCAACCCGCTGCTCCAACTCGCTCACACTCATTGTGAAAAGTCTCCGAGTCAGCTCCGTGGACACCGTACAATTCATAGTGCATAACAGCGGAAGCCAGTCGCCTGTTGAGGAGCAAAATGCCGCCACGGCACCTTGCGGGTCGATAATGGGCTTATCTGCGCTGGCGAACACTGTTCCAGATGTTCCCAAGCTCACGGTCATGCGCCCAGGACTAACATTACCCGTACCGATAGCCGACATCATATTATCGCCGCCGCCGCTAGCAACGGGAATCCCGACTGGCAGTCCCAGCGCAGAGGCCGCCTTTGCATGCAAATGCCCCATGCTCGCGTTGGCTGACACCAGGGACGGCAAGGCAGTGCTTAAGTCTCTGTCAGGGTCCACCGCCGCAAGCATGCCTTCATGCCATCTGCGCTGACGAATGTCGAGCATGGCTGTACCAGAGGCATCACCATACTCCATGGCGCGCTCCCCCGTCAGATAGAAATTAATGTAATCATGTGGCAGCAGAATGGTGGTAAGTTTTGCGTATGCATCAGGCAGATTGTTCTTCAACCAAAGAATTTTTGGTGCGGTATACCCAGGAAGAATCGCGTTACCCACTTCGCTAATGCAACGCTCCTGACCACCAAAACGATCCGTTATCTGTGCGCACTCTGCGACCGTGCTTGTGTCGCACCACAACTTCACTGGAGCCAAAACCTCGCCATCGTTCGCTAACGGTACAAATCCATGCTGTTGCCCGGAGACGCCAATCGCTTGAATGCTAGCCTTATCAGCCCGCGTAAAATTAGCGAGGCATTGGCCCAGTGCGGTAAGCCACCATGCCGCGAGTTGTGCTCTAGTACCATCAGGTGCAGCGATCAATTGCAGCGGTGCACTGCGGACATCTATCACCCGACGCCGATCGGCATCGTACAGAAGCGCTTTGACACTTTGAGTTCCGACGTCGATACCCAGAAACATATCAGCGGTTTGCCTTTCAAGCAGTCACATTGAGACTCATTAGCATATCAGAGTCTCGCCCTTTGTTGCGATAGCTGCCCGTGAACATTTTACTGGTTAAGGGTCCTGCCAAATTCGAGTTAAGCAGAATAGGCTTGTTCAAAAGCATCAATGAAACGCTGTAAAGTATCTGCAGGAAGATCGTTGATCCCTGCTGCTCCCGCCCTGCCGCCGCCCGTCGGAAACTGCATGCAAAGCTCCGCCGCGCCGCTTTTTTTGATCATCGGTGCGCGCACGCTGATAAGGTAATTCCCGTTGTCTTTGAGTGTAAGGACAGCGTGAGCGCGCTCTGGGTTCTCGGTCGCAAGATCGTTGCTATAGACGCCGCTTACACGACGCGCCCAAGTCTCATCGGGCAAAAGAAACACTGCGGATGTCGCATTACTATGCAGCGGCTGAAGCGCTCCCGCCTTCGCCATATCTTCACCATAGCCGGTGCTGAGTTTTTCAAAATCAGCCGAATTATGCACGAAGTCCAGAGGCCCATCTGCCGCATATAATTTCAAATATAAATCCTTGGGATCGAAGTGCAAATCAGCGATGGCCGGCCCATAGCCGTTGTAATTGATATACGTCCCAAGCGCGTCCAGAGACACGAGATCTTGCTCCGAAATATCTAAACTACTAGCCAAAGTGCGTGCTGTGTCTTTTAGGTTATCCCCAAACGCTCCCGTCACGGCCCAGTCGAGATGACGGCCGTTAAGATATCCATTTACCAACGCAGCTGTACAAACATCCGGCGCCTCATTGATTATGGCTGTCAGATTTTCGTGCTCGGGAATATCACCGGAAAAATGGTGATCCACGTAAAATACTGAGGCGCCCCCAGAGAGGGCCTTCTCCAGAGCGTCCTTGTTTTTATCCATCGACACATCGAGTACTGTGATTTTGTCGCCTGATACGGCATCCACCTTACTCATCAAGTTGATATCGCGTTTCACACCCGTGATGAGGGCTGCATCCCGAGGCTCAGCCTTGCGCAGCTGAAGAAGCGCGCAGATGCCATCAGCATCGCCGTTAAAAAGATCGTAATTCATATCATCACCAATTGAGCAGGCGGCAGAAAATCGCCGCCCGCCGGCTGACCGGTTCTATTTATCCAGAGACTGGTAGTAGTCCGAGAGGATTTTCGCCACTTCTGGTCGGGAAAACTCGGGCGGTGGCGCTATGCCTTTACCGAGCATTTCACGCACAGCGGTGCCTGACAACAACACGAAGTCATCCTTGGTGTGGTCTGGAACATCCCGCATCATCACGACCTTATCGAGCTTTTTACTATAGGCAGTATGATCAGCGCTAAAGATTTCCAGTTCCAACGCGCCCGCGGGCACTTCCTCTTCAAATATCGCCTGTGCGTCAAAGCCACCGTAATAGTCGCCTACCCCCGCGTGATCGCGGCCTACAATCAGGTGCGTGCAGCCACAGTTTTGACGGAAGACCGCATGCAATACTGCCTCACGCGGGCCAGCGTAGAGCATATCGAAACCGTAACCAGTCACCATTACGGTGTTCGGCGGGAAATACACTTCTACCATCTTTCGAATGGAAGCATCACGGACGTCAGCGGGGATATCGCCCGGCTTGAGCTGGCCAAGTAGCATATGGATCAATACGCCATCAGCGTCCAACTGTTCCATCGCCATTCGGCACAGCTCTTCGTGTGCGCGGTGCATGGGGTTACGGGTCTGGAAGGCAACAACTCGCTCCCAGCCATGCGCGGTGATTTCATTGCGAATCTCCACGGCGGTGCGGAAAGTGTCGGGGAAGTCTGTCTTAAAGTAAGAAAAATTCAGCACTTGGATAGGCCCAGACAACAGGGTCTGGCCCAGGCTATTAAAAGTCGCTACGCCTGGGTGTTTCTTGTCCTCGGTGCGAAAAATTTTCTCCGACATGAAGGCCATCTGCTCATCACTAACAGACTCCACTGCCGTGACGTCCATCACTGCGAGGACCGGATTACCTTCGACGTTAGGGTCACGCAGGGCGATACGGCTGCCCGCGTTCACGCCTGTTTCTGTGGTCAAGTTAACGATTGGCACGGGGAAAAATAGCCCGTCTACTGTAGACATCTTTTCTGCTACGCTGAGCGAGTCGGCAAGATCCATATAGCCTGTCAGCGGGTTGAAGTAGCCGCCTGCAAGCATAACGGCATTGGCCGCCGCGGCAGAGTTAAGCAAAATGGAAGGTAGTGCCTCGGCTTCCGCTTGCAGTGCGTTGCGCTCATCGGTATCAGATACATAAAGCGGGCTGAGCTCATCAGAGCCGTGTGGCTTGATCATAATTTTCTCCTGATTATTGACTAATGATGCCGCGCTCACGCAGGACGCTAAGTATTTCCTGTACTTCTTCCTCGAGACTTTGCTGGTCAGAGTGCAGGTGAATTTCAGGCCTGAAGGGCTCTTCGTAGGGGTCATCGATGCCGGTAAAGTTCTTAATTTCACCCGCTCGAGCTTTTTTGTAAAGCCCCTTCGGATCGCGCCCTTCTGCCGCCTCCAGAGAACAATCAACGTAGATTTCTATAAAGTCCATGCCCGCGTCTTCGTGTAAGGCGCGCACTTGGTCGCGGTCTGCCTTGTACGGACTGATAAAACTGCTCAGGGCGAGCACGCCGCTGTCAACAAACAGCTTCGCCACCTCTCCTATACGACGAATGTTTTCTGTACGATCCTCGGCAGAAAATCCCAAGTTTTTGTTAATGCCCATGCGTACGTTATCGCCGTCCAGTCGATAGCACAATACGCCCATCTCGGTCAACGTGCCCTCGAGTTCAACCGCTACCGTACTTTTACCACTGCCGGACAGTCCTGTGAACCATAACGTTGCCCCCTTGTGGCCAAGAAGCTTGCCCCGGTGTTCCCGTGTGATATCGCCCTCGTGCCAATGAACATTCGTCGCTTTTTGTTCCGCCATCTTAAAGGTCTCCGTGAGCCGCTTGGTTTAGGCTGCTTAATACAGATCAGCCAGGAATTCAGGGAGGAGATAATACGGGCATATGATCTCCATGTAAAACAGGATATTATGGATATAACTATCGGTTTTACCTGTGCCTAATACGAACCTCCCATCGGCTTTTTAAGGTGCGCCATGAGATTTACAATCAGACAGCTTCAGATATTCCTTGCAGTAGCAAAGCATCAAAATATTTCGAAAGCGGCCCAGAGTCTGCATATGTCCCAATCCGCCGCCAGTGAGGCATTGCTTAACCTCGAACATATGTATGAGGTCAGCCTATTCGATCGGGTCAGTAATAAGCTGGCTCTGAATGCGATTGGGCACACATTGCGCAGGGAAGCGGAAAACCTGATCGCTCACTGCCAGAGTTTTGAAGAAAAATTGCTGGATCACACCGATGTGGGACACATTAAGGTAGGCGCCAGCTTTACCATCGGCAATCACCTCGCGACTCGCTATCTAGCAGGCTATCTAGCGAATTATCCTGAGGCGGATGTGCAACTGGACATCGCCAACACGCCGGACGTTGTCGCCAAGGTGCTCAATTTCGATGTTGATGTCGGCATGATTGAAGGTGAGGTGCACCACCGCGAACTCGAATTAATTCCTTGGCGAGAGGATGAACTCATTGTATTTTGCGCCGCAGATCACCCCTTGGCCCGCAAGAAAACGCTGACCAACAAAGACATTAAGGAGGCACTCTGGATACTGAGGGAACCTGACTCGGGAGCACGGCATACGTTTGACCGAGCACTCGCCGGCCTTCTCCCGGATATCAATATCTATCTGGAGCTAAGGCACAACGAGGCCATCAAGAATGCTGTCGAATCAGGACTGGGGATTGGGTGTCTCTCGCAGATCGTACTCAAAAAGAACTTTGCCAATGGTGACCTAGTCCCGCTTACTCTGCCTCGTCGCAACATGCGTCGCACTTTTTACTTCGCTTTGGCGAAAAAGCGCTTCCGCCTAGAGTCGGTTAAATCATGGATGGAAACCTGTCGCTCCATGGATCAGTAAGCAGAACGGCACTGACTAATAATTATTGCCGCCCTGCCCGCGCTGCCAGATCTTCAGAAAACTTTTTTCCAGCGCACTCTCGGCGGCCAGGCCTAGCTTCTCCTGCCAGCTCTTTTTATGGGCAAAAGTCACTTCAAAGACGTCCCAGTCTGCGAGTCTGCCCTGCACAAAAGCATCGCTGGTCTGTAACTCATCGATTAAACCCTCTGCCAGCGCATTTTGACCATACCATATCTCTCCAGTTGCCACTTTACCGATATCCAATGCAGGCCGATTGGCGCTGACGAAGTTCTTGAAAAGAACGTGAGTTTCTTCCAGCTCTTCCACGAACTTCTCACGGCCCTTATCAGTGTTTTCACCAAACATGGTAACGGTACGTTTGTGTTCTCCGGCAGTGAATAACTCGAAGTCAACACTGTTCTTTTGCAACAAGCGGTGGAAATTGGGCAGCTGAGCAACGACACCAATGGAGCCGAGCACAGCAAAAGGTGCGGCAATAATCCGGTCAGCAACGCAGGCCATCATATATCCGCCACTTGCAGCCACTTTGTCCACCGCAATCACTAGAGGAACACCAGCATTTTTAATGCGCTGCAGCTGACTGGAGGCAAGGCCGTAGCTGTGAACCATACCGCCGGGGCTCTCTACCTTAACCAGCACCTCGTCACCTTTCTCAATCTGGGGAAGGACCGCAGAGATTTCTTCGCGCAAGTTCTCAGTGGCACTTGCTTTGACGTCACCGTCAAAACCAAGCACGTATAACCGCTTACGGCGCTCATCAGGCAGTTCATCTGTACCCTTTTTGTGCTTCTTCTTCGCTATTTTCGTCTTCGCTTTTTCATCTTTTTTAGCCAACTTTTTATGCAACTTAAGGGCTTCCGGCTCATCAATAACCTCGCGAAAATGTTCACCAATGTGGCGATATTTCTCATTTAGATTGAGTAATTCTATATGGCCACCCTGATTATCTCCCCGCTGTCTCTCGCCAAGAGATAAAATACCTGCGACAAGTATTAGAACTGCCGCGACAAAGGTGACCGCCTGAGCAAGGAACAGTCCATATTCATAAATAAATTCCACAGATTTACTCCAGGGGTTTTAGTTCAAGGTATCTAGCTTAAGGTTTTAATATACTGCTGAATCAATTGTCCGGAAATTGAAGATATTGGGGGGATCATAGGCAATTGACTGTAATGAAACCAGTCGGCATCTGCGATTTCCGTGAGATCGCAAACGATCTCTCCTCCGGCATAATCGGCAAAAAATCCCAGCATCAGTTGGTTAGGAAAAGGCCAAGACTGCGACTGAAAGTAACGAAGGTTGCACACTTCCACGCCGACTTCTTCGCGCACTTCACGCACAAGTGTCTCTTCGGCTGTTTCACCTGCCTCAATAAACCCTGCCAGTGTGCTGTACATGGGCTGAGGGAAATTAGCGTTACGTGCTAGCAGCAATTCTTCGCCCCGCGCAACGAGTACGATAACACACGGGGCGATACGGGGATAATTAATCACCCGGCAAGGGGCGCAACGCATGGCTCTTTCCTTAACGTCCAGCGTCATCTGGTTGCCGCAGCGCCCGCAGTGCCGATGATCGCGCTCCCAATCCAGTAACTGAGAAGCACGCCCCGCGAGCGCAAACAGCTGCTCATCGACTCTGCCAAGGATATGGTAAAGATTGCCCTTCTGATACCGAGCGGGATCAGGCTGATCCACTGCATCTATCTCTAGCACATAGCAAGGCTTATCTTCCCAATACCCCAGAAACTGGCGGCTCAGCTCTGTCCAACCACTCAATCTAAGCTGATCCAGGGCGATCAGGCATCCCGTCCGAGAACGCATATCACTAAGCAACTGACCCTGCTGAAATACGATATGCAATTCGTCATCACAGGACTGGGGTGTCGTATTGTCGGATCGAAACATCGCTTCTCCAGCAGGAATCATCGAATGGTCCGCTATAGTATGTCTGCCCGTCTCCGGGAGCAAGGTCGACGACGCAAGGGCACCTCCCCCACTCGCTCTTCGTTGAGCAAATATAAATCGCCAAAGTTTAGGAAAGTCTTTGCGAATAACGTAGACTGTCCACCCTCGATTCTGCAGATAAACGTAACGCCTATCATGAATGAACATCTCCCCTATGCGCTTTGGAAAAATTTCCTCGGCAACGCCCCCGAGTGGTATAAAAGAACGCTGGTTGCATTTCTGGTCATCAATCCCATAGCCTTATATTTCCTAGGGCCCTTTGTCACTGGCTGGCTATTCATCGCTGAGTTCATCTTCACACTCGCCCTCGCGCTGCGCTGCTATCCACTACAACCGGGTGGACTGCTTGCAATACAGGCAGTGTTACTCGGCATGACGTCTCCAGAGATGGTCTACCAGGAAACAATAAACAATTTTGAAGTCATTTTGCTGTTGATGTTTATGGTAGCCGGCATCTACTTCATGAAAGAGTTGCTGCTGTTTGTTTTTACCAGAATATTACTGAATGTCCGCTCTAAGATTCGTCTTTCGCTATTGTTTTCACTGGTTGCCGCTGTTCTGTCCGCATTCTTGGATGCCCTGACAGTGACCGCCGTGTTGATCAGTGTCGGTGTAGGGTTTTATGCTGTCTATCATAGGGTAGCCTCTGGCCAAAAGCACCATAGTGGCGGGCATGACCACTCGGTAGACGACGCGGTTCAGGAACAACATAGGGAGGAACTGGACCAGTTCCGAGCATTTTTACGCAGCTTACTGATGCACGGCGTGGTGGGCACTGCTTTGGGCGGCGTATCGACGATGGTCGGAGAGCCACAAAATTTACTGATAGCGAAGGTGGCAGGGTGGAGTTTCATTGAATTTGCGCTGATTATGGCGCCGGTCAGCATACCGGCCTTGGTAGCGGGACTCGCCACCTGTGCGGTGCTGGAGGCCACCGGAAAATTTGGTTACGGAGCAAGCTTGCCCGAGAATGTACGTCACGAACTAGAAGAGTATCAAAAAGAGCAAGAAGGGCTTCGAAACGCACGCAGTAATGGGCGTCTACTGGTACAGGCACTGGTTGCTCTGGTGCTGGTGCTGGCACTGGCGTTTCATTGGGCTGCGGTGGGACTTGTCGGTCTGATGGTTATCGTACTTCTAACAGCCTTTAACGGTGTGATAGAAGAGCATCAACTGGGAAAGGCGTTCGAAGAGGCCCTACCCTTTACATCGCTGCTGGTAGTTTTCTTTGCTATTGTCGCGATGATTCATGACCAGCACTTGTTCACTCCTGTTATTGATACGGTGTTGAGTATGCAACCGGAGGTGAGACCCTCGATGTTTTTCTTGGCCAACGGTATTTTGTCGATGATTAGCGATAATGTATTTGTCGCTACCGTGTATATCAACGAGGTAAAGGCTGCTCTGGATTCAGGTGCGATTACACGGCCAGAATTTGATCAATTGGCGATAGCCATTAATACAGGCACTAATTTGCCAAGTGTGGCAACGCCTAATGGTCAGGCCGCATTCTTGTTTCTCCTTACCTCTGGCTTAGCCCCGTTGATCCGCTTGTCTTACGGACGTATGGTAATTATGGCCCTGCCCTATACGGTGGTGTTAGGCGGCGTTGGACTAGCCTGTGTAGCCCTCTTTATCTGATTGAGCGTTCGAGGTGGAGTGTTATTGTTTTACCAGCGCTTCCGCGGTGGTGTCTCTCCACAGTACCTTTCCGCCACTGACCGCGGCAATGGCCTCCAGCTGGTTCTCATGAGCGGTGAGTTCGGTCGGACTCGCCTTAATAACAAGCAGTGATTCGCGGTTGCCGGACAGACGAACAATGGGTTCCATGCGGGACTGTCCATTCTGATCGTTGCCTGACCCAGAGAGCTGCAACGCTGTCTGGCCGCCTGTAATGGCCAAATAGACATCCGCGAGTATTTCAGCATCCAGCAAAGCCCCGTGCAAGTCTCGTTGTGAGTTGTCCACTTCATAGCGCTGGCATAGCGCATCAAGACTGTTACGCTGCCCTGGGTGTTTTGATCGGGCCATTACCAGCGTATCGATAACAGTGCACCTATCTACCACGCTGCCTTTACTTGGTGACAGACGCTGCAATTCACTGTCTAGAAATCCGAGATCGAACGGCGCGTTATGAATAATCAGTTCTGCACCCTGCACGAATTCCATAAATGCGGCTGATATGGCTTCAAATGCAGGCTTATCAGCAAGGAATTCACTGGTAATCCCATGCACCTCAAGCGCACCTTGGTCAATTGCGCGGTGGGGATTGATATATTGATGGTAGTGATTGCCCGTCAACTTACGATTCACTAACTCGACGCAGCCGATTTCGATAATGCGGTGCCCCTGTGCAACTTCCAGTCCAGTTGTTTCGGTATCGAGTACAATTTGTCTCACGTCAGTTCAGTCCTTTTTTGTGGAACAGGGCAGTTATTTCTGCAACGCATCGATACCGAGATTGGCCAGCAGATCTGCTCGTTCATTCTCAGCATGACCGCTATGTCCTTTTACCCAATGCCACCTGACATCATGACGTTGATTCTCTTCGTCGAGGGCCTGCCACAAGTCTACATTTTTGACCGGCTTGCGCGCAGCGGTCTTCCAGCCTTTTTTCTTCCACCCTTCTAACCACCTGGTGATGCCATCTTTCACATAGACCGAATCAGTAGTGAGGTCGACGCTGCAGCGTTGTGAAAGTGCTTTCAATGCCTCTATCGCAGCCTGTAATTCCATACGATTATTCGTGGTGTCCAGCGCGCCACCGTACAGCTCCCGTTCAACATCGCCGCAGCGCAGTAGTGCACCCCAACCGCCAGGGCCAGGATTACCGCGGCAGGCCCCATCGGTAAAAATTTCAACTTTTTTCAAGCGGTCACGTTCCCTTTGACTTTATTCGGTTTCTTTCGTGGGTAGGGCGTCTGTGGCACAGGCACAGGAGCCGACTTCGGCACCAAACCAATAAGGCTACCACGACGCGACCGCAGCGTGCGGCGAGAACGGTGCGCCCCGGTAACCTGTTTGGTGGCATGCACGATATAGACACCACCTAACAGTAGATCATGCCGCGCTGCCCATGCATCAGCACGGGCGATCACTTGTCGTAAGCGTCCGCCACCAATGGGAGGAAGTGCATATAACCGAGAAATATCGAGCACTTCACAGCCCAGTAGATTCAACCAATCTCGCAGACGGCGCTCACTTAGCGGTCGATGCCGTGACCAAAGTGGATCGCGCAATATTCCACGTGCGCGCGTGTTACAGCCAAGCAGACTATAGGGGTTGAAGCCAATGATCAGCAACTGGCCCTGAGGGGTCAATACACGCTGTATCTCACGCAGCACCTGATGTGGATTGTCGGTAAACTCCAAGCAGTGATGCGCGATAATAGCATCAACACTGTCACTCTCAAGGGGCAGCTCACTGGGATCTGCCACTAATCCAATGCCGTCCCGTGGGTTGTCTGCGCAATACACTCGGTGATTGATGGGGCTACCCTGACACAGGGGGCGTCCACCGGTCACGCCCAATTGTAATATGTGATAGCCGAACGAAGTGTCGAGCAGATCTTGCGTGGCAGCGCGAGCAGCCCCCATCAGGTACTGTCCATTGTCTTTGGAATACCAGGATTCCAGTTGTTCGTAAATATCGTTACAATGCATCTGCATTATAGTGCTGCTTCTCCGCGTATCGCGTTGTGGGCTGCTCAGGCCGCAGGCCTTTAAATAATTGTATTGATTCTACTGTATTTTCGCCGCTTTGGAATGCTATCCCATGTTGAATATCCAACCCATTACCGCTTTCACCGATAACTATATCTGGCTACTCTATGATGACGCGACGCGACAGGCCTTTGTCGTAGACCCTGGCGATGCCGAGCCGGTAATACGCACCTTACAATCTTTACAGCTGGTGCTCACAGGTATCCTTATTACGCATCATCATTTCGACCATGTTGGTGGTGTGAAGACGCTGTGTGACCGTTTCAAACCCGTCGTCTACGGCCCAATCAACCCCAGTATCGAGGATGTTACCAAGCGCGTCTCGGCAAGTGACACCGTCAATGTGTTGGGGATGGCGTTCAGCGTTATGGAGGTGCCAGGCCATACGCTGGATCACATAGCCTATTTTCATGACGGAGCAACCCCCGTCGTTTTTTGTGGTGACACTCTGTTTGCCGGCGGCTGCGGCCGGTTGTTTGAGGGCAATCCACCAATGATGCTGCGGTCGCTGGAGTCACTGGCCGCATTACCGCCAGCAACGCGGGTCTACTGTGCCCACGAGTATACACTTGCAAACCTCGCGTTTGCGCAGGCAGTGGAGCCGCACAACGAACCCCTGTCAGATCGCATCACTGTGGCCCAGGCCACCCGATCGTGCGGAGAACCGACTGTGCCCTCGGACATTGCACTCGAGCTTGCCACAAACCCCTTCCTGCGTTGTAATAACGCACGACTTCAGGCGTCGCTGCAGGAACAGGGCAAATCTGCAGGGCACAGCACATTAGACACGTTTACCGCCGTAAGAGCCTGGAAGGACAGCTTTTAGACTATAATCCGAGACATTAGCAAGCCACTTTGCAGACCTCGAACCACCTTATTTTACGGCTGTATAGGGACTTTAAAATCATATATTTCAAGTGCTTACAGAAACTATATATAGTTATTTCTATATTGATTTTGACGGCCTGTCAGTCTGCGCCAGCAGACCGGTCACTCGCTGACTCTGCGACGTCCCCAGCGCCTATGCCGCTCGCTCCAATACCAGCGCTAGTCACTGATGAGCAGCCGGATGATGTATGGGAGCGAATCCGCCTTGGCCTGAATTGGCAGGAGATCGACCATGCGCGGGTCGACAAGGCGAGAGAGGGATTTTTACGACAGCACAACTACGTGCCCGCAGCGCAAGATCGAGCTGATTACTACCTTCACCACATTGTCGAAGAGGTGGACAAGCGCGATATGCCGATGGAAATCACACTGCTGCCAATGATTGAAAGCAACCTCGATCCTTTCGCGGCCTCCCATGCTGGTGCAGCAGGGCTGTGGCAAATTATGCCCAGGACTGGCCAGCATCTGGGTCTGGCACAGGACTCGTGGTACGACGGACGCCAGGCTGTGCGCGACTCGACCACAGGCGCGCTGGACTACCTCGAAAAATTGCACACGCGGTTCGATAACGATTGGCTTCTGGCGCTTGCCGCCTATAATTGTGGTGCCTCAAACGTGAGTCGAGCGCAGCGCAGCAACAAAGCAAAGGGATTGGGCACAGATTACTGGTCGCTAGACCTGCCCTCGGAGACTCTCAACTATGTGCCGAAGCTTCTCGCCCTAGTCCAGATCGTAGCTGACCCTCAAAAATTTAACGTCACAATTCCTGCCGTCGACAACTCACCCTCCTTCGAAGTTGTCGAAATTAAAAGGCCCATGCACTTTGTCAACGCGGCGCAAATGGCAGGTGTGGATATTGAGACGCTTCGCGCCCTTAATCCGGGCAGACTAAGAGGGGCTGTCTCTGCTAACGGAACATCGGAGTTATTGCTGCCTATTGGTACTCTGGGCCAGTTTGAAGCCAGCATAGCTCAAGCGGATCCTGAGGAACTCATGCGGTGGGAGAGCTATAAAATACAACCTGGAGATAGCCTCGGGCATATCGCCGCACAATTTAATACTCGTGTCATAGTGCTACAGCAACTTAATGGCATGCAAGGCACTAAAATCCGGGCTGGCGATACCCTTAATATACCCATGAGTATTACCGGATCCAGTGAACAAGCATTTGCCCAAGACTACCGGGTCCGCGAAGGGGACTCTCTTCACCGTATCGCGGACAAATTTCACGTTTCGGTCAGTGATATTGTGATCTGGAATGCGCTGGATCCAACGGCATATATACGCCCCGGCCAACAACTTACTCTTTACGCCGCCGATGGCTAATGCAAACATTGAGGTGCGCGTTTCATGACGGCCGCAGCACACGCGGCTCGCCATGAAACGCCCTACGGGGCGTTCCAACTAAACTGCTACCCTGCCCGCCCCAATGAACGGCTGGTCGCCTGGTGCAGTGCCGACACCTTACTACTGGAGGAAACCCACCGCCGCGGCATTCTCGGCTCAGGAATACTGGTGGTCAACGATACCTACGGTGCGCTCTGTGTAGCACTAGAACCTCACGCTTTATGGACGGATTCGGCGCTGGCTGTACTCGCGCTAAGACACAATGAACGCGCGAATAGGCGAACGCAGACCCGCATTGTCTGGAGCACCGAGGTGCCTCCCGCTACGCCCGAGTTGGTGGTACTGCGAATTCCCAAACAGCGACCACTGTTCGAGTATCAGCTGTCCCAACTCGCACGCTTATTGCCGGAGCAGACAACCGTATTGGCCGCAGGCATGGACAAGCACTTGTCACCTCATACGGCAGCCATTTTAGAGCGCTATATAGGCCCCGCACAACGTCACCGAGGCCAGCATAAAGCGCGTCTCTTTAGCGCAATACGGGATGAGCGGAGCGCTCCAGAATATACTGGGATAGCGACTTATCACAGTGAAGCGTTGAGTGCAGAACTGTGCGGCCTAGCCAATGTTTTCAGTAGAGAGAAACTGGACATGGGTACTCGCTTCCTGCTGGAGCAACTGCATACCTTGGCGCCCGCCGAGACACTCATTGACCTCGCCTGCGGCAATGGCATTTTGGGTCTAGTCGCATTAAAGCAAGGAGTGGCTTCTAACATCGCTTTCTGTGATGAATCGGCAATGGCGGTGCGCTCTGCTAGCCTGAACGCAAGTCGAATCTTCCCGCAAGAGGCCAGAAACGTAAGCTTCCTTCAAGGTGACGGCCTCCTCGAATACCGCGAAAAGCCCGCGCAAATCATCCTGTGCAATCCACCCTTTCATCTGCAGCATACCGTGGATGATTTTGCCGGTCGGCACTTGCTTAAACAGTGCAGCCAGCACCTACAATCTGGCGGGCGACTCTACTTTGTTGCCAACAGGCATCTCGACTACCTGCCGACTCTGCGGCGGACATTTGACCGAGTGGAGAAGTTCGCCAGCAACGCCCAATTCAACATAGTATTGGCACAAAAATCGTGATCCCAGCGCCTCCACTCGGTGGTTGCATTGTGCTGGGTCTTGCGAGTATCTTGTCATCCCCCTTGCTGCATTAGAGCATCAAGATGATCTCAAAACTTGAAAAGGAATACGTTTATGAGCCATATAATGAAGACTCTCTCTCACGCCGCTCGAACAGGCCTGATTGCACTCGTAGCACTGACCTTACCGATGCTGGCACATGCAGCGCACCATGAAGAAGCCCAAGCCAAACCTCAAGCCGAAGTTCAGGCCCAAGTTCAAACCGGTGGTCGTGCAGTAGCAATGGAAGCCGAAGCCGAGATCACCGCAATTGATCTGAAAACTCGCCAGGTGACTCTGCGCGGCCCGGGTGGCAACACGTTTACGTTGCAATCACAAGATAAAGCGATCGCGCTAGAAGATGTAAAGGTTGGCGATAGCGTCGTCGTCACCTACATTGCGGCCATGGAATCTGAGCTGCGCGTACCAACCGCAGAAGAGATCGCTGCGCCATGGGTTGAGCTTGATGAAGAAGCTGTGTCAGAAGACGCCACTCACCCAGGTATTGCTGATATGCGTGTCATCCGTGCGGTGGTTACCGTCGAAGGCATGAATCGTGCATCTGGCACCGTTACCGTTAAAGATTCTCGTGGCATGGTGCACATCATTGGTGATGTGGAATCAGAAAAAATGGAAGGCGTTAAGATTGGCGAAACCGCTGTAATCGTATTTGCAGAAGCGATTGCGCTCACACTGAAGCATCAGGCAGCGCCAGCAGACACTGCATCGGCAGAAGCAGCGCCAGCCGCGAAGTAACCTACAATTGCCCGCCGCCGCTAGCTCTTGACGGCGGGCAAATCCAGTTCAGGCATAGCATGCAGATACCCCAGAGCAGTAAAAAACAAAGCGCAGCGCAGTGGTTCCCTTGCCAGCCCTCTCAGCGCATCGCGATAACATCGCAACTGCTCTAAATACGTTGCGCTTTCTCTCGCTGCAAAAACATGCAGAGTCTCTTCTGGAGCAGGTCGACTGCTTTTGTAATCCACAATCCAGCGTTCTCCTGTCACCTTGTCGACAAAGCTACGATCTATGATAATGTCACGGAGGCGACCGCGCCCGTCAACCACCGTCAACGGCCATTCACTGTGTGCATCAATGTGGTCATTGGATAATACCCATCGCCCGCTACTAGCGACCTGCAGTGATTGACTTAAAGAACTCACAACCTGCTTAAGCGCACCCTCAAGTACATCGCCCGACAAACCTTTTTGCTGCAGTGTCATTCGCCAACGTCGCCGATCTTGGGCGCTGATCTCTATGGGGAGAACTGAGCGAGCTGATAATTGCTCGAGCGCAAGGTGCACGACCGTGCCAATACTGCGCTCGACATGGTTGTCATAGCGCGAGGGAATATCTGTAATGTCTAGGGCTGAAGTCGGGTAGGAAGAAACTGTTTTCACGTGCTTAGTATCACGTCGCAGTCGCGTCAATAGGCGTTCGCTTGTTACTGAACTGGAAGCGATCAGCGCAGTGGAACACTCATGAACCGTCATCTGATGTCGCACGGTGTTCCATACGGGGCTCAACAAGGTTTGCTTTGACGGTTCACGAGGCAACCCGGTTTTTTCCTCATACTTGAAGCTCCAGGTCAGTAGAAGGTGGCTCACTGCGCGTGTCGTGCCCACGTACAAAAGACGAGTCGCCTCCAATAGCGATTTTTTCTGACGCTGTGCACGAAGATAGTTGTAAAGCGTCGGGGCATCATCCGCACTGTGATCGTCAGCAGCGAGCAAAAAGGAACGGTTGCCCTGCCCGTCACTGTGCTCGTCCCAGAGTAGTATTTCCCTGCCATCGCTGCGCGGAGCTCGGTCTAGCTGTGGAATAATGACACGGTCAAACTCCAGCCCCTTAGCTTTATGCAGCGTCATCAGGTTGACTTTACTGTCCGGATTTCCTGCGCGCATATACCGTTTCTGTAGGCGTACTACTAGCCAATCAACATCAAGGCCCACGCCCTCTCCTTCCGCTAACTCAAGCAACTGCAGAAAATCTTCTGCATCCTCCAAACCTTCGACTTCCGCAGCACACGCGGGGCCGCCAAGCTCGACCCAAGCCTGCTCGACCCACACTCGCAATCCGAGTCGATCACGTTTTGCTCTGGCCTCGGTAAGGACTGGGAGCGTGTGCCGTAATCGCAGACTAGCGTCATCACTGATGACCTGTTGCAGTTCAGCACTGTGCAGACACGACCAGACCGAGCTGTGCGGTGCCGCGTCGCCACAACGGGTAACGGACAACAAATCAGCCAATTGCAGCCCACACCATGGCGCGCGTAATAACGCTACCCAGGCCAGTCGATCGGCGTCACTGGCGAGGGCGCGACAGAGAGTCAACATGTCAGCGATCACAGGAGAGCTGGCTAGGCTATCCAAATCTGGCGCGTTATAACTGACGCCTGATTGTTTGAGACGCTTGATGATTGGCTGTAGATGACTTCTGGTTCGACCCAGCACGGCGATGGTATCGCGCCCGTTTTCGACACACTCTACAATTCTCGCGCAGATATACTCGACCTCGTGAGCACGAGCGTCCTCACCGCTAAAAGCCTGCATCTCGACAGGCCGCTGTTGTCCCTGCGCACGCACAGCGTTCGCTGAGCTGTAGCTGACCTGAGCCCGGTCAACATCATTACTTGCGGGAAAGGCCTGACTAAACGTCTGGTTAACCCAGTCTACCAGGCCTTTATCCGAACGGAAGTTGCTGCGCAGTTCCAAATGCCGGAGTGCCACGCCGTTAAACCCCTCTTGTCGAGCCTTTAGAAACAGGCCGATGTTGGCGCCACGAAATCCGTAGATAGATTGCATGCCGTCGCCAACGATCATCAACGTCCGGTTGGCGTCTGGATTTTCGGCGTTGTACTCACCCCACCCACGCGTGAGCTTGTGCAAAACCTCATATTGATTAATCGCCGTATCCTGAAATTCATCAACCAATATATGCTCAATCTGATAATCGAGACGCAGCGCCAACTCGGTGGGTGCGTCATCTTCCCCCAGTGCCAGCAGAGCAGATTGTGTTACCTGACTATAATCCACTACACCATGCTTGCGAAAAACGAGTAAAAGCTGCGCTGCGAGCATCGGGAGTAAACGTGACAGGTGCAGCACCAGTTGCCAGGAGATGCTGTCTTGTTGAATCGCCGGCAGGATTCCGACGGACGCTAAACGATCTTCCAAACCGTCTAACTGCTGCAACTCAATCAGCATGGATTTAAGCTCTTTTTTGCGTTGCTCAAGTTCACCCTTGCCAGCGGGAAAGCCCTGTCGCTTGGTGATATTTTTGCGCCAGCTTCCGCCTTGCGTCATAAGCAGATTCTTGAGACTGCGCCAACCGGACAAATCAGCCGCTGACGTTCCAGGAAAATTGGATGGTGCCGGTTCCGACAAGTTAGTCGCAGAAAATTGCAGCAGCTCCAGCAAGCCAGCCTCATAAGGCATCAATAAAGACGCTAGCGCAGCGAGCTCGTCATGTACAAGCGCCTCGACGGTCTCTATGAGATAGGCACCAGAAGCCTCCGGCTCATGATGCACTCTAATATATTCATGCCACTGTTCCCGGCGGCTCAGCATCGAAACCAATAATTCCTGTAAGCGTTCCCAATGATTGTCAAAATGTAGTAGCAACGCCGCAAGGTCAGCGGCCAGAGGATGGTCTTCGTCTAACAGCTTGTACAACTCTACTACCGCTTCACAATAAAGCTGTGAAGCATCGCCCATAACGTCGGCCTGACCACCAAACTGGCTCAGTACAGGCATCTGCCGGGTGAGCCCCGCACAAAAACTGTCGATTGTTTTAATATTGAAGCGGGAGACATCGCGCAGCAGGTGCCAACCGTAGTGCTTATCGGCCTGCAGAGCCTGTTCGGCGAGTGACCGTGTCACCTGCTGGTGTGGACTATCGCAGGGAGTCCCCTCTCGGGCAGACTGCAATGCCGTCATCACCCGCTCGCGCATTTCCGCCGCCGCCTTGCGGGTAAATGTTATCGCCAGCACTTGTTCGGGACGCCGAACTCTAGGCAGCAAACTCAGATAACGCTGAATTAATAATTCAGTTTTACCCGATCCGGCCGGAGCACTGACACAAAAACTGCGCGTGGGGTCTATTGCGGCCGCGCGGGCTGGCGCATCGATGACACCGGTCATTCTAGTTCGAACTCCACTATTCCCCGCTGCTCATCGACTCTGCATAGAGGCTGTAATCCACACCAGGTGCAGCTGGATGAACTGAGGGGATCAACCTGTGCTTCGCCCGCTATAAACCCATTGGCGAGGCGCTCAAGATTTTCTCGCCAGCGCGCATTCAGAGAGATCCAATCCTGTGCATCCATCTGCGCCTTCACTGCACGTGGAATATCGGTACTGATACCGATTGCTGCTTCCACCTCGCCAAGCCCAACGTATCGACAATCACGCGGACGAACCTGGGCAAATGCCAATGCTGCAGCCCTGTCGGGTTCCGCTATACTGTACAACAGAAGCTGCGGTTTGGCGGGTCTTTCACCTAGCCAATCTTGTACTTTGCTTTTACCCGATTTGTAATCAATGATCACGCGAGAACCATCGGGCAGCTGATCAACACGATCCACGCGCAGACGAATCTTGAGGTGCGCCAACTCCAACGTAACGTCTTGCTCTCGTTGTACTACTGCAAATGTGTTGCGTTGACGTTCCACCTCAAGCCATTCATGCAGTAATGAAACCAATCGCCGAGACTCTAATCGCCAGTAAGCTTCACCAAGTCGTCGTCGCTGCCTCGCTGGAGCTGCGTCTATAGCGGACTGGACCGCTCGCACGATAGCCTGTTTCTCCGTCAACGTGTCCAATGCCTGCAGTGCTGCGTAATCATCAATCTCGCCCCAAAGAGCATAAAGTGCATTGTGCAGTAACGAGCCACGCTGAGCGGCTGACAAAGCGAGGGTAAATGCACCCAATGGCTCGACCTTCAGCCGATGTCGTGCAAACGCTCGAAAAGGACACTGTGACTGGTCCTCCAGCAGACCACTGCCACCCTTGATTGCGGATTGACCCTCTGCGCCCAAGGCGGGGGCTTTCGAATCGCGCAGTGTTTCCAGCACGCCTGCGCTGTAGGCTTTCGCCCAGTGGCCTGATACGGGTGATGGCTCCGCAATAGCCTCAACTACAAAGCTGCTCAGCAATGCACTGGGCAACTCCGGAACCCCATCAATCTGACGACAGTAGCTAGCACGCATTGTCTGGCAGGCGCTTACATAGCCCCTCACCAGCGATTCGCTGAACGCCCATTCACGCTCTGGGGTAGCATGGGGCATCTGCAATTGTGCCTGTAAAAAAACCGGAATAAACGGATTAGGACGCGGAGAAGCCGGCCAACTTGTCCCTTGCATACCGGTCAGCCATAAATGCTCAAAAGCGAGCCCCGCTGCCTCCAGAGGCCCTAGCACTTGAATCGGGCTATCTTCAGTTTGCGGTTGAGATATCTGTCGATGACAACAATCACGCAGCAACTGCAATGCCTCAGCGTAATGCATCGTTTCGCAGACCGAATCAAAGGTCTTAAACTCTTCGAGCGTCCGCTGCCACAGTTCCAGTTGCTGGTACTCCAGAGAATCTAGTCCTTGATTGCCCGGCCAGCCAAACAGGGACAGTATGTTGCTGAAATATTCAACCCACCGCGAGGGCAACACGGCTGGGCGCAACTCTCTCATTTCAGACAGGGCGCGCAAGTAGCGCGCCAGTACCAGCCCCCTTTCCTCACCCAAGCTCACGTTGGCTGCTGCGTAGCGCAAGTCAGCAATTAGCAGTCTCTCGCTGCCCTCTTTGTAAAGCGAGGTCACAAAACAGTGCGCCAGCGCACTTTGCGCATCGGGTAGAGCGAGAAATCGCGAACGCAACACATGAACAACTGCTTGCACTGTCGTGTGCTGCAGGCCCATTCCTAGAGTTAATAAGGCATCACGCACGAGAGGCGCCTGGCCAAGCGCGATACCGGTAGAAAAATTCACCGGCAAACTCGTGTAGTTATTGCCGAGGCAGTCAAACTCGCGCCGTAACAGGTACTCGAGCGGAATTCTGTCTCCACCCATGTCGCCTAGCACGATGCCAATGGTCGCCTTCGGATCAGCGTGGTGAATATTAGCAGCCCAGATTGCAACTGCCCCTAACTCCGCCCGCTTGTCACTAAAGGAATGCGCAAGGCATTCCGCGCGCTGTGAGGCGGCGCTGAATCTACTAACATTCGCTCCAAGTGACTCGAGCACCGAGTGTTCTAGTGGAGTAATGTCTTCAAATTCTATCAGTGCCACTCGAACGACTGGAAGTTGTCCCGTGATACTCAGCAATTGCGTCAGACAATCAATGGGCGTGCATTGGCTTTGCGCACTCAAACGTCGTTCAAACAGTACTAACCATTGAAGGAAAGTTCCGCAATCCTGGTCTAATGTGAAAGATTGGCGCAGTCCCCGGTCATTCATATCGACCTGCCATCGCTGTAAAGTATCGCGCGCATGACTGGCAATCTGTGCCGCGGCATCAGGGCGCAACAGGTGATAGTGCGAGGACTGCTCTGCCTGCTCGCAAATTACCTGCCGCCAAAGCTCCAGAGTCTGATTCGGGTCAAGAGGCATAATGGGCGGCAAAAGGTCTAGGTTGACAGCCAACTCCCATTGCCCCAACAGCCAACTCTCCAACGGCTGCACCGTAAGAGGCTCCCATACCTGCTCTCCAGCTGCCATACGCTGAGTATCCCACTCGGCTTTGATACGTCTGGCCAAACGGTGGTTAGGCGTTAGCAGTGTGCAGCCTTCCCTGATAAATGGCTCAAGCGGGGTAATATCGTAGAGGCCTTGGGCCAATTTACTCTCCTGAGACACGGTTTAAGTGCCTATGATGCCTACACAAAGCCTTGGGACTACTATAAAATTCCGCGCCCGAGGTCGGTTCGATGTAATCACCGCGATCCAGACCCCTCTAGCTTGAAAATAGCTGGAATCACTTTATCAGGTAACCAACGATGAGCAACATCGATGTTCACAATATCAATGTCGACTCGCAGGACATACTGATTACGCCTGAGCTGTTGAAGTCAGCCCTGCCAATGTCAGAATCAATTCACAACACACTTGCAGCCAGTCGCAAAGTGATCGAGGACATTTTGGATCGTCAGGATCCTCGCGTTTTTGTTGTGGTGGGTCCCTGCTCCATTCATGATCCTAGTGCCGCTCTGGAATATGCCCGTCGCCTGAAGGTACTGGCCGACGAACTTTCAGATACTCTCTATATTGTCATGCGTGTCTACTTTGAGAAACCTCGTACCACTGTAGGCTGGAAGGGCTTAGTTAACGATCCCCACCTCAATGACTCCTTTAGGATTGAGGAGGGCTTGCATATTGCTCGTAAATTGCTCCTGGATATCTTGGAGATCGGCCTGCCGACCTCGACCGAGGCATTGGATCCGATTTCCCCACAATATTTACAGGATTTAATCAGTTGGACAGCCATCGGGGCGCGCACCACTGAATCGCAAACCCATCGTGAAATGGCCAGTGGCCTATCCAGTGCGGTCGGATTCAAGAACGGCACCGACGGCGGCCTGACCGTCGCCACCAATGCACTCCATTCAGCAGCCAAGGCCCATCGCTTTCTGGGCATTAATGGGCAGGGGCAGGTTTCAGTATTCACCACACGGGGTAATGCCTACGGCCATATCGTCCTGCGCGGCGGAACCGCTGGTCCTAACTATGACTCGATCAACATCAAACTTTGCGAAGATGCGTTGGCTAAAGCCGGAGTGTCCAAGAATATCATGGTCGACTGCAGTCACGCCAACTCCAGCAAGCAACCTGAACTACAGCCGTCGGTGGTAGAGAACGTGGCCAATCAGATTCTGGAAGGTAACACATCGATTATCGGACTGATGATAGAGAGCAATCTACATGCCGGGAATCAAGATATTCCGGCAAACCTTGAGGACTTAAAATACGGGGTGTCCGTCACCGATGGCTGTATCGATTGGGCAACTACAGAGACTAGCCTGCGGGCCATGCGTGATACGCTAAAAGCCGCTCTGATTGAGCGCTGCTAAAATCCCTGCGGCAGGCTGGGCAGAGGGTTAGCTCAGTAATAGGCCTGTGAAGTGTCGCTGTGGTCAGTAGTATCTCGCACACCGGTCAGCTGTGGAATTTGCTCCAGTAGGGTTTTTTCCACGCCACCCTTGAGGGTCTGATCCACCGCACTGCAACCCTGGCACCCGCCACCGAACTGCAGTATTGCAACCATGGTGTCGGTAATCTCTACCAAGCTCACTTCCCCTCCGTGAGACGCTAGCGCCGGGTTGACCTCATTGTACAAGACGTAATTCACCCGATCTTCTAACGAACTATCGTCATTGACCCTCGGCAACTTTGCGTTAGGGGCCTTGATGGTCAGTTGACCACCCATCCGATCCTTGGAGTAATCGACGAGTGCATCTTCGAGGAAGGGAATGCTACGCCCCTCATACCAGACCTTGAACTTCGCCAATTCTACAACCTCATCACTTTCATCCAGATCGGCTTCCCGACAGTAAGCAATACAGGTTTCCGCTCGTGCCGTCCCAGGTTGGTTGATAAACACCCTCACACCAAGCGCCCCGTCCTGCTTTAACAACAATTCTGCTAGGTAATCTTGTGCCGATTCAGTAATGGTAATCATAGGATAATCGATTTCTAGTCATTTACTAGATTATTATAGCAAAGTTGTGCCAAAAGTGTGAGGGATACCTGATAGTGGTCGTAAAAAGAGGTAATAATCTGTTAATATAGCGCGCTTTTTAGCGGGTTCAGACCACCGCTTACAACCGCTTAAAAAACATGGAAAAGGCAGTCTAATGGCGATTCAAAAAACCGCTCCGGGGTTACTGGAACAAATCCTAAAGCAGCGGATTGTGATCATCGACGGTGCGATGGGCACGATGATTCAAACAGAAAACCTGGTTGAATCTGACTATCGTGGAGAACGCTTTGCTGACCACGGGTCCGACGTTAAAGGCAACAACGAACTGCTCAGTCTCACGCGGCCCGATATTATCGCCAAAATACACCGGCAGTATCTGGAAGCCGGAGCCGACATCATAGAAACCAATACCTTCGGCAGCACGGCCGTCGCACAAGGGGACTACGACCTTGGCCATCTCGCGTCAGAACAGAATCTCGAATCCGCCAAAATTGCCCGCAAAGTGGCGGACGAGATTACTGCAAAAACGCCCGACAGGCCTCGTTTTGTAGCCGGCGTGCTTGGACCAACCCCAAAAACAGCCTCTATTTCTCCCGATGTGAACGATCCGGGCGCTCGCAGTATCAGTTTTGATGCGTTGCGCGCTGATTACGCCAACTCAACCCGTGCGCTTATTGCCGGCGGTGCTGATCTCATTTTGATCGAGACCATTTTTGACGCGCTTAATGCCAAGGCCGCGATCTTCGCTGTTAAGGAAGTCTTCGAAGAGCTGGGGCAGGAATTGCCGTTAATGATTTCAGTGACCTTCCCCGACATTAGCGGGCGGATATTATCAGGACAAAATCCAGAGGCATTCTGGAATGCAGTGGCACACGCACAGCCTTTAATCATCGGCAGTAACTGTGGTCGACGCTACCAGGAAGTGCGTCCCTTCATAGAAGACTTATCCAATGTATCCGACTGCTATTTCAGTGCACATCTTAATGCTGGCCTGCCCAATGCGTTTGGAGACTTCGACGAGACGCCGGAGATCATGGAAAAGGACTACCGGGAGTTCGCGGAACGTGGTTTTCTCAATCTAGCCGGTGGCTGCTGCGGCACTACCCCTGCCCATATCCGCGCTATCGCCCACGCGTGCGAGGGTGTGAAACCACGCGCAATACCCAAACTTAAGCCAGCCTGCCGCTTGAGCGGCTTGGAAGCCTTTAATATTCAAGCAGACAGCCTCTTTATTAATATAGGTGAGCGCTGCAATGTCACTGGCTCTGCAAAATTCAAACGTCTGATACTTGATGGCTACTATGACGACGCACTCGCGGTGGCGCGCGCACAAGTGGAAGATGGCGCACAAATTATTGATATCAACATGGACGAGGGCATGCTTGACTCTGAAGCAGCCATGGTGACTTTTCTTAATTTGGTCGCCTCTGAGCCAGACATTTCTCGAGTGCCTATTATGGTGGACTCATCCAAATGGAATGTCATTGAAGCTGGCCTAAAGTGCATACAGGGCAAGGCGGTGGTCAATTCAATCAGCCTTAAGGCCGGAGAAGAAGAATTTCTCACTCAAGCCAAACTGTGCCAGCAATATGGTGCCGCCGTGGTGGTAATGGCTTTCGATGAAAATGGCCAAGCAGACAACCTGCAGCGACGCAAGGACATCTGCAAACGCTGCTATGACCTGCTCGTTGGGAAGCTCAATTTCAATCCGAATGACATCATCTTTGATCCCAATATATTTGCGGTCGCTACGGGTATAGAAGAACACAACAACTACGCAGTCGAATTCATAGAAGCCACGCGCTACATCAAAGCGGAGTTACCGGGAGCTCTGGTGTCCGGTGGAGTCTCCAATGTCTCCTTCTCCTTCCGCGGCAACGATGCTGTTCGCGAGGCTATTCACTCGGTGTTTCTGTATCACGCGATTAAGGCTGGCATGGACATGGGCATCGTCAATGCAGGTCAACTGGCAGTTTATGATGAGTTGCCCAAGGATTTACGTGATGCAGTAGAAGACGTCATCCTCAACCGACGAGATGATGGTACCGAGCGCTTGCTGGACGTTGCTGACCGCTATCGCTCAACAGGCGGCGGTGAGGCCCGGGTCGAAGATCTGAGCTGGCGTGAGCAGAGCGTAGAAAAGCGATTAGCCCATGCACTGGTCAAGGGTATTACAACCTGGATCGTTGAGGATGCAGAGGAAGCCCGGCAAAAGTTTGATCGCCCTATTCAAGTGATTGAAGGCCCGCTGATGGATGGCATGAATATCGTCGGTGATTTATTCGGCGACGGCAAGATGTTCCTGCCTCAGGTAGTGAAAAGCGCTCGTGTAATGAAACAGGCGGTGGCGCATCTACAACCTTACATTGAACTGGAAAAAGACGGCGGAAATTCCACCAATGGGAAGATACTGATGGCGACCGTTAAAGGCGATGTGCATGATATTGGCAAGAATATCGTCGGCATTGTGTTGCAGTGCAATAATTTCGAAGTCATCGATCTCGGGGTTATGGTGCCGTGTGAAAAGATTCTTCAGGTCGCCAAGGATGAAAATGTCGACATCATAGGTCTCAGTGGATTAATCACACCTTCCCTAGACGAAATGGTACACGTTGCTAGTGAGATGCAGCGTCTAGAGATCAGTGTGCCGCTTATGATTGGCGGTGCGACAACTTCTAAGGCGCACACGGCGGTCAAAATTGATCCCCAATACGACAGGGATGTGATTGTGTACGTCCCCGATGCTTCGCGCAGTGTCGCCGTTGCAACGCAGCTGCTTGGCTTGGCTAAGACTAAGTTTGTTAGCGATCTTCATGATGAATATATCGTAGTGCGCGAACGTGTCGCTAACCGCAAGCCCCGCGAGCGCGAAATCGCTTATCCAGCGGCAGTGGCAAATGGGCTACAACTTGATTGGCAGACCTACCAGCCCCCCCGCCCCACATTTATTGGCACCCGAGTGTATGACAATTTTCCACTGGAGCAACTCGTGGATACGATCGACTGGACGCCGTTCTTTATAACGTGGGAACTGGCAGGAAAGTTCCCAAAAATACTAGACGACAAAATTGTCGGCGAACAAGCGCGCGAGCTGTATCAAGATGCACAGGCCATGTTGACGCGCATTGTTGACGAAAACCTGCTGATTGCCAAGGCCGTTGTGGGGTTTTGGCCTTGCGCCAGAACGGGACCTGACGAGCTTTCTGTCTATGCAGACGAGTCGCGTAGTGACGTCATTGCGACTCTCCAACACCTAAGGCAACAAACAGAAAAACAAGGCGGCAAGCCAAATGCCTCCCTTGCTGACTTCGTCGCACCCGTTGACGCAGAGGCCAAAGACTACATAGGCGGTTTTTGCGTTACGGCTGGCCACGGTGTTGACACATTAGCCGCTGAATTCGAGGCGCAACATGATGATTACAACAGTATTCTATTGAAGTCACTGGCCGACCGTTTGGCTGAGTCTTTTACTGAATACTTACACCGTCTGGTGCGCCGAGAACTATGGGGTTACGATTCCGACGAGTCGCTCAGCACCCAGGAATTAATCAGTGAAGGCTATAAAGGCATTCGCCCGGCGCCTGGCTATCCAGCGTGTCCAGACCATACTGAAAAAGCCGCACTATTTGAGCTACTGGATGCCACGAACGCTTGTGATGTGAGCCTGTCGGAGAATTTCGCTATGACGCCTGCATCGTCGGTCAGCGGCTTCTACTTTTCTCACCCAGAGTCTCGCTACTTTGCTGTGGGGAAAATTGGCAAGGACCAAGTGCAAGACCTTGCCCTTCGCAAAAAGGAATCCATCGACGTTACAGAGCGCTGGCTGCGTCCGAACCTAAACTATTAATAGGAGTATTGTATGGGTGATAACGATCATGACCCTTCCGATACCCAGCATGATAAGCAAAAACTGAATCCATTTCAGGTTATCGGAAGCGTACTTGCTGCGGCCTTGGGGGTGCAGAGTAGTAAGAACAGGGAGCGTGACTTCAAACAGGGCCATATAGGTATATTTGTTGCAGCCGGCGTTGTATTTACCCTGCTATTTATCGGCTCTGTAGTGACTGTTGTTCAGATGGTGGTGACAGGCGCTGCTAAATAAAGCGCCCAGTTCGCTTCTTTAAAAGAATTAGGAGGGCATGCCGGACAGCCACAGGTACATAGCGAAGACCGCAATGGCAATGACCGCGGTCACCGCAATAGCGTCGACAACGCCATCTTCGTCGCGCTCTGAATTTAAGGGATCAGACATTCATTACTCCAGTAAAACGTATGTAGTGAGGTAGCATTATAACAGCAATCGCAGCAATCCCAAGCACTTAGCGCGCCGCGGTTCAATTCACACAAACTCGTAATTGTTGAATCTAACCTTATGAATATTATGACTATTTATTGGGCCCATTTTTCTGATAAAGTAACGCACTTTATACTGCCGATCGATGGTATTTCCGCATAGATTCAGGAACTGTAGATGTACGTTTACGACCAACATGACCAGAAGATTATTGATGAGCGCGTAGCCCAGTTTCGCGATCAAACCACCCGCTTTCTGGCTGGCGAGATTACTGATGGGGAGTTTTTACCTCTACGCCTACAAAACGGCCTGTACCTGCAGCGCTTGGCTCCGATGCTGCGGATCGCCGTACCCTACGGCCTGATGAACAGTAGCCAGTTGCGCAAATTAGCCGATATTTCCAGAACCTATGATAAAGGTTATGTCCACATCAGCACGCGACAAAATGTGCAGTTGAACTGGCCTCTGCTGGAAGAAGTTCCCGACATCCTTGCCGAGCTGTCGACGGTGCAGATGCATGCCATTCAAACCAGCGGCAACTGTATTCGCAATACCACCACTGACCAGTTCGCAGGGGTCGCCTCTGATGAACTAGAGGATCCCCGCCCCTATTGTGAAATCATCCGACAGTGGTCGACTTTGCATCCCGAATTTGCCTTCCTGCCACGAAAATTTAAAATCGCGGTGTGCGGTTCCACTCAGGACCGTGCCGCCATCCACTATCACGATATCGGGATCGAGCTGGTAGCCGATGACCACGGCGAAATCGGTCTTAAAATTCTCGTCGGTGGCGGTCTGGGACGCACACCCGCCATTGGCTCTGTCATCTGTGAATGGCTGGACAAAAAGCATTTACTGACCTACCTGGAAGCGGTCCTGCGAGTCTATAACCAACACGGGCGTCGGGATAACAAGTACAAAGCACGTATTAAGATTTTGGTTAAGGCCATGGGTATCGATGCCTTCCGGGAGGCGGTGGAGCAACAGTGGACTGCACTAAAGGATGGCCCATCGACCCTCACTGAGGAAGAAATAATAAGGGCTCGCTCATTCTTCCGCGACCCTAGTTACCTGGCACTAGACAACACTCTGGCTATGTCTGAGCTCGAACAAGATTGCACGCGAGATCCGATCTTCGCTAATTGGATCAAGCGAAATACCCAAGACCACCGTTTGCCGGGTTATCGGATAGTCACGCTATCACTAAAAGCGACAGGCTTCGCACCAGGAGACATCACGGCCGAACAACTTGAACTGCTCGCGGATCTATCAGACCTGTACTCCTTCGGTGAGATTCGAAGTACACACCAACAAAATATGGTGTTGGGAGACGTTCAGGTTTCTGCCCTCTACGCACTCTGGCAAAGACTGCAAGTAGCAGGGTTAGCCACCCCAAATATTGGATACCTCACTGACATTATTTGTTGTCCCGGCGGCGACTACTGCTCACTGGCAAACGCCAAGTCACTCCCGATCGCAGAGGCCATCCAGACACGCTTTGATGATCTGGACTATATCTATGACCTCGGGCCACTGGAGCTCAATATCAGTGGCTGTATGAATGCCTGTGGTCACCATCATGTTGGTCAGATTGGCATTTTGGGAGTGGATAAAAAAGGCCAAGAGTTTTATCAAATTTGTTTGGGTGGCAATCAGGCAAAAGATGCGTCTATCGGTAAGATTTTAGGGCCATCGTTCAAACAAAAAGACGTCCCAGAGGTCATCGACAGGATCCTTTCAACCTATGTGACATTGCGCCAAGAAGACGAGAGCTTTCTCGATACCTACCGGCGTGTAGGGATCCACCCGTTCAAGGAGCGAGCATATGCGCAGGCTGATTAAGCATGGCAACATCATCGACGACACATGGCAGCCTATAGATCCAGACTGCTCGGTGCCAGAACATGGCCAGATTTGCAGCCTCGAACAATGGCAAGATCTCGCCGACAAAGAGGGCAGTGCGGTACAATTGGAGCCTGGCCAAGAACCTACTCCTCTGTTCGACGCCCTCGAGAAAATCGACCTATTAGTGATTAATTTCCCTGTTTTTACCGATGGCCGAGGGTTCTCGTACGCACGTGACGCGCGCGAACATGGCTACCAGGGTGAACTGCGTGCCAGCGGACACTTTATCCGCGATCAGCTAACCTACCTGCAGCGCTGTGGCTTCGATGCTTTTCAAATGGCAGATGATTCAGATCTGAACGCGGCCCTGACAAGCCTGAGGGATTTTACTGAACACTACCAAGCCGCCATCGACCAGCCGCTTCCCCTTTTTCGTCGCCGGTCATAAACACCTCCTGCGTTTCTATCTGCCGCGGGTTTGTTTACACTGACAATAAGGCTAAGGCGGACGCACGATAAATGGACTTCAGTAGCATTACCTTTTCATTTTTCCTGATATTCACTGGGGCAGCCGTATTCGCCTCCTTGGCCCTGTACACTCGTCAGCCCCTGATTATTGCGTACATCGCGTTAGGTGCCTGCATTGGACCCTATGGCTTATCCTTGGTCACCGACCTCGACCTGCTCACAGATATCGGCCATGTGGGTATTATTTTCCTCCTGTTCCTGCTTGGCCTGGATATGCAGCCACAAGCATTGTGGGTGACCCTGCGGAAGTCCGTAGTGGTTGCCGTGTTCAGCTCGTGTATTTTCCTACTGGGCGGGTGCGCGGTAGCGTACCTCTTCGGATACTCCATCATCGATAGTCTTGTCATTGGCGCGGCAATGATGTTTTCGTCAACCATCATAGGTATCAAGCTCCTACCCACGACCGTTCTGCACCATCGCCACATCGGCGAACTGATGGTTGGTCTCTTATTGTTGCAGGATCTTCTGGCCATCATTGTACTTATGGTTTTACTGAGTGCTAATTCAGGCGACAGCATGGGCACCACGCTGACGGTTTCTCTACTAAGCCTCCCTCTGCTGGCTGGCGCTGCATTATTAATCGTGCGTTTTGTGCTGCTACCCCTGATCACCCGCTTCGATAGCTTTCACGAATATATTTTTCTTTTAGCGATAGGCTGGTGTCTTGGAATGGCAGAGGCTGCTAGCGCTCTGGGACTTTCGGCTGAAATCGGTGCCTTTATTGCAGGCGTCACGATTGCGACGAGTCCGATTTCCCAGTACATCGCAATCAATTTAAAGCCATTGCGTGACTTTTTCCTCATTCTATTCTTTTTCTCGGTAGGCGCTAGGTTCAATCTTGCCCTGCTGTACCAGGTACTCGTCCCTGCCATATTACTTTCCGCGTTGGTGCTATGCCTGAAACCGGTGGTGTACCGCTACTTGCTAAAAGGCGTGAGTGAAGAACGTAGCATGGGGTGGGATCTAGGCTTCCGGCTGGGGCAGGCGAGCGAGTTCTCCCTGCTTATCGCTTACGTGGCCATAGGTGGGGCTCTCATATCCGAGCAGGCCTCTCTGTTGATTCAGGCCACTACGATTATTACGCTTCTAGTGTCCTCTTATATCGTAGTACTGAACTACCCTACCCCTATTGCGATCTCAGATCATCTCCGGCGGGACTAATTAAAGACGAAAAAAAACCGGCCGCAAAGGCCGGTTTTAGCAAAAATGGTGCGTTGCCTAGAGTTGTGCTTCCAACTCAGGCAAGGCATCAAACAGGTCTGCTACTAGGCCGTAATCCGCTACCTGGAAAATAGGCGCGTCCTCGTCCTTGTTAATCGCCACGATCACTTTGGAGTCCTTCATGCCCGCCAAATGCTGAATCGCGCCTGAAATGCCAACCGCTATATATAAGTCAGGGGCTACGATTTTACCGGTTTGGCCAACCTGCATATCATTGGGAACAAACCCTGCGTCAACCGCCGCTCGCGAGGCACCAATCGCGGCACCAAGCTTGTCGGCAATGCCATCAAGTAGCTTGAAGTTTTCACCGTTTTGCATGCCTCTACCACCGGAAATAACGACCGAGGCAGCTGTCAGTTCAGGACGTTCGGATACCACAACCTCCTCTCCTACGAAGGACGATGTGCCTGCGTCATGCACCGCATCCAGCGCTTCGATAACAGCGGACCCACCCTCAGCAGCCACACCGTCGAACGCGGTGGTGCGCACTGTAATCACCTTCTTGGCATCAGAACTCTGCACCGTAGCTATGACGTTACCGGCATAAATAGGCCTCTGAAAGGTGTCAGCGGATTCTACCGAGGTAATGTCAGAGATCTGTGCAACATCCAGCAGAGCCGCTACCCGCGGTAAAAAATTCTTGCAGTTTGGCGTGGCGGGAGCCAGTATATTGTCGTAGCCGGCCGCAACCTCGGCGATCAACAGGCTAACGTTCTCAGCGAGCTGATGCTCATAGACTGCATTGTCGGCGACCAACACCTTACCAATCCCTGGAACAGCCGCAGCCGCTGTGGCAACTGCACCACAATTGGCACCCGCTACCAGTATATCAATCTCGCCGCCCATAACCTGAGCCGCAGCCACAGCGTTGAGGGTGGACACCTTCAGGCTATTGTTGTCGTGTTCCGCAATTACCAGAGTACTCATGATATTATCTTCGCCTCGTTCTTCAGTTTATCGACCAACTCTTCCACATCCTTCACCTTGATGCCAGCCTTACGCTCTGCTGGCGCCTCCACTTTTATCTGAGTGATATGAGACGTCACCGCAACACCCAAGTCATCAGGCGTATAGACATCCAGTGGCTTCTTTTTAGCCTTCATAATGTTAGGTAACGAGGCATAACGCGGTTCGTTAAGACGAAGGTCGCTCGTCACTATTGCGGGCAGATTTAAGCTGACTGTCTGCAAACCACCGTCAATTTCACGAATAACATTAACCTTGTCGCCCTCAACAATGATTTTGGAAGCAAAAGTGCCCTGGCCCATATTCGCCAAGGCGCCCAGCATTTGCCCTGTCTGATTATTATCGCCATCAATGGACTGCTTACCGAGGATGACTAACTGCGGCTGTTCTTTATCAACAACGGCTTTTAATAATTTGGCGACAACTAACGGCTCCACTGCGCCCTCAGTTTCGACCTGTATGCCTCGATCAGCACCAAGCGCCAACGCAGTACGTATCTGCTCTTGACAACTTTTGTTGCCAACGGAAACGGCGATGACTTCGGTAGCAATACCGGCCTCCTTAAGGCGCACCGCCTCTTCGACAGCAATTTCGCAAAATGGGTTGATGGACATCTTGACGTTATTGAGATCAACATCAGTACCATCGGCTTTGGCGCGGACTTTGACGTTGTAATCAACAACACGCTTAACGGCAACAAGAACCTTCATGGATTCTCCATAGATTTTCAGGTGGTTTGAAGTGGCTGTAGCGTTACGTAACACTAAGCCCTAGCTAACTTGGCGGGATATGGTGCCCATAAATATGCGCGGGGTCAAGACCCATAAAAGCTGTCAAAGGGTCTAGCGTTAATCTTGCGCTGTATTTCCTCTATTCACCACGTTTATAGTTTCTAATCGTTAAAAATTATATACTTACAGCCCTTCCAGAGATCAGGCCAAGACACCGGCCCCAGAATGACAACAAGAGGACAGCGCAGTGGAACGTGAATCAATGGAGTTCGATGTTGTAATCGTAGGCGCTGGCCCCTCAGGCTTGTCTGCGGCCTGTCGGATTATGCAGCTGGCGAAGGAAAAAGACCAAGAAATAACCGTCTGCGTCGTCGAAAAAGGCTCAGAGGTCGGAGCCCATATACTGTCCGGTGCAGTGCTCGAACCCCGTGCACTCAATGAACTATTCCCCAATTGGGAGGAGTTGGGCGCGCCGATCAAAACCAAGGTGAAAGGTGACCGGTTTTTCTTCTACCTGAGCCAAAAGAGTGCCATCAAGCTGCCGAATTTTATGATCCCCAAGCCGACTCACAATGAAGGCAATTACATTGTCTCCATGGGCAACGTCTGTCGCTGGCTGTCTGAGCAGGCTGAAGGGCTGGGGGTAGAGGTCTATCCCGGATTCGCTGCGGCCGAGATCCTCTATCATGAGGACGGACGGGTCAAGGGTATCGCTACAGGTGACATGGGTATAAGTGCTGCTGGAGAGCATAAAGACAGCTATATGCCAGGCATGGAGCTGCATGCAAAATATACCTTATTTGCCGAGGGTTGCCGCGGACATCTCGGAAAGCAACTGATTGAGAAGTTTTCGCTAGATGATGGCAAGGACCCTCAACACTATGGCATCGGCATTAAAGAAATATGGGAAATTCCCCCTGAGAACCATGAAGAAGGACTCGTTATTCATGGCCTTGGCTGGCCGCTGAGTGAAAGTAATTCCAGCGGAGGGGCGTTCATGTACCACGCCGAGAACAACCAATTGTACATAGGCCTGATCGCTGACCTGAACTATAGCAATCCACATATGAGCCCATTCGAAGAATTCCAGCGCTGGAAACATCACTCTGAGACCGTCAAATATCTCGAGGGGGGTACCCGCCTAATCTATGGTGCTCGCGCAATTACAAAAGGTGGGTTCAACTCATTACCTAAAATGCACTTCCCGGGGGGACTGCTCATAGGGTGTGATGCGGGGACATTGAACAGCGTTAAAATCAAGGGCAACCACACCGCAATGAAGAGTGGCATGCTCGCTGCAGAGGCCGTGTTTGAAGCGCTTAGTCAGGGGGATTCCGCTCCCGCAGACCTGCAGTCCTATGCGCAGAAAACAGCTGCTTCCTGGCTGCACGAAGAACTTTATACTACCCGTAATTTTTCTGGTTTCATGCACAAATTTGGTCTTTTAGCCGGGGCAGGCATGGTGTGGATTGACCAGAATATATTTGGCGGCAAACTGCCCTTCACCCTTAATGATGCTAGGCCAGATTACGCGGCGATGAAACCTGCCGCAGAATGTAAAAAAATTGTATACCCAAAACCTGATAACACCATCAGCTTCGATCGTCTGTCCTCGGTTTTCTTGTCCAACACTAACCATGAGGAGGACCAGCCTTGCCATCTCACGCTCATTGACCCCAATGTACCTATCGCGAAGAATTTGCCTCTCTACGATGAGCCGGCACAGCGCTATTGCCCGGCCGGCGTCTATGAAATCGTCGAGGACGCCGCAGGTCAGCGCTTTCAAATCAACGCCCAGAACTGCGTGCACTGTAAGACCTGTGATATCAAGGATCCATCACAAAACATTGTCTGGGTAACACCAGAGGGCTTTGGCGGACCTAATTACCCCAACATGTAGCCGCCTTACATGACGACATGGATGTTGACCTTTAGCCGGCTCCAAGCCTGAAGGTATAGGTGCCAGACGCGATAACCTCAGCTCCATCGACTGCGGTCGCCAGCTCCACCAACCTATACCAGGCAGAGCGTGCGCACAGCGCGGTGAGTCCATGAGCGAGCGTCATTGCCGCTATATCTCCAACAGTGGGCTCAAGAAACAGTGGGAACTCCTCACCCACCATAACCTCCCTGCCAGTATTTAACGTCGCCTTCAGGTATTGCACACCCTCCATCATCTGAACATCGAAATCGATAATAAACAGAGGGTGCAGGGCAACCTCGATACGCCACTTCTCAGCAGGGGTTACAAGGTAGTATTGGCTGTCCTCTTCACGCCTGAGAATGCTCGCGAACAAGTTGACAAGCGACTGACGCTCGATTTTAGAGCCGTCGTGATACCAGTCGCCCTGCGCATCAATACGAATCGAAATATCACCACTTAAGGGCGGGTGCCACAGATGCAGTGGTGGGGACTCATAATCTCGACCGGATTTGACTTGAGTCTCCAGCGATTCAAGTGGCGCTTTCATATTTTGACCTGTGGTGTCTAATGACCGGCGAGGCTAGAGCCGTCTCCGATCAGGCGGACGTTGATAACGCCATCCAATGCGCGCATTTTTTCTAATACAGCGGCCTCAGGTCGCGTGCCAATATCAATCAAATTATACGCGAGCTCATCGCGACTCTTATTTAGCATGTCGATAACATTAATGTTTTCGTCGGCTAAAATAGAGAGGACATTGCCGAGAACCTTGGGAATATTCTCATTGGTCAGCGATAAACGGCAACCGCTTACACGCTCCAGCTGCAAAGCCGGGAAATTAACCGAGTTACGAATGTTGCCGTTTTCAAGGAAGTCTCGTAACTGCTCAGCGGCCATGATGGCACAGTTTTCTTCGGCCTCATCTGTACTTGCCCCAATATGCGGCATTAGAATCACATCATCACGGGGAATCAGATCTGGCGTCGGAAAATCAGCGATGTATTTACGCAATTGGCCGTTTTCCAGTGATTGCAATAGTGCAGTGTGATCTACGATCTCTTGCCGTGCAAAGTTAAGCAGACAGGCTCCAGGTTGCATCACACCTAACAATTCTGCATTGACCAACCCCCGGGTTGAATCCAGGACGGGCAAATGTAGACTAATGAAATCACATCGTGCGAACAATGCGGACAATGTGTCGGCCTTTAGAACCTGGCTGGACAATCGCCATGCAGCCTCCACAGACAGGGCTGGATCAAAACCGATAACCTTCATGCCCAAGGTTAATCCCATCTCCGCAACCAAGGATCCGATAGCGCCAAGCCCTACGACTCCGAGCGTCTTACCGACCAACTCACTTCCTTTGAATTTCTTTTTATGATCCTCAAGCATTCTATTCAGTTCGCCTTCGTCCTGAATACCATGCAGTGTGCGAACATAATCAATGCCGTCGATAACGCCACGTGAACCGAGCAATAGGCCTGTAGCCACCAACTCTTTAACGGCGTTAGCATTAGCTCCAGGCGAGTTAAATACGGGGATACCTCGAACGGTACAGGCTGCCACTGGAATATTATTCACACCAGCACCCGCGCGCGCTATAGCCAAAACGGATGCTGCAATATCCGGCGCTTGAAGCTTGTAGCTGCGCAATAGTATCGCATCTGGGTGTGCGAACTCGGTTGCGACCTCATAACAGTCGCGAGGAAGCCGTTCCAGGCCCTTGAGCGACATCTGGTTTAGCGTCAGTATCTTTTTTGGCATGTCTTCCTCGGAGAAAAGATTTACAGAATCGATATTTTGGCGCGTTCGCGCAATCCACGCTGGTACTCGCTATTGATTAAACGTCCTGCTTCTGCAGCTAGTAGCTGCTGAAACTGTTCTTGCTCTTGGCTCGGCAAGGACTTGAACTCACCAGCGGTTACGCTCAACAATTCAATCACGACCGCATCGCCGTTCGGCATCAATACAAAATCGATCGATGTAGCGTCGGCAGTCGGTCGTGGTAATTGGAAAGTACGGCCTAGGACTTCAGGGGACAGCACGGTATTGCGTCGCTGGACTCCCAGCTCAATGTTCAGGTTATAGTCGTTAGCATCCGTGAACTGCTCTGCGGCCCGGCCGTCTTGCAACTCCTGCAGAGCACGATTAGCTTCAGTCAACACTGCTAATCGAGCATTTTCTTCGACCAGCGCAGCCACAACTTGCCCTCGCACAACTGACAACGCCTTTACCTCTGGCACATTATGCTTGCGAACACGTAAGACAACAAAAGTGCCTCCGGCCAGCTCAATCACTTCGCTGTTATTGCCGGCTAACAATACGTCCTCAGAAAAGGCCGCACTTAACAGAGAGGGGTTGGAGAACAACCCTTCAGCTTCAGAGCGCGTAACCGCATCGGCTTGCTTAACCACAAGATCGAGCTCTTTTGCAGGATTGCGCAGGTTTTCTGCATTGAACGACAAGTCCCTGAGCGACTCCACTGTCAGCAGTAACGTGACTCGCGCGTCGTCTTCTTGAATGGTATTTTGGAGCGCTAGGCGCATGTCATCAAGGCTAGGCGCTTCGGCCTGCTTGCGTTCTGTCACCAAAATCAAATGGGTGCCTGCGGCCGTTTCTAAAGGCGCCGAGACAACCCCCGGCTCCAACTGAGCGATCACAGCCTCCATCTCTTCGGGGAAGGCATCACCACTGGTATATCCCAAGTCTCCTCCCTTATCTGCCGAACCAATGTCGTCAGACAGTTCCTTAGCGACATCAGAAAATTCTATCCCAGCAGAGAGCTTCTCCTGCGCAACTGCCACACGTTGCTGCACGTCACTATCACCGGTAGCCTCAAAGAGAATATGAGATACACGATTTTGTGTTTGGTACTGAAGCTCCTGCTTAGCCTGTTCATAAGCCCCCAGGATATCAGCCTCGTTCACCGGTTGACGATAATTGTCGAGCGTCAGCTCCAGGTAATCAATATCTAGCGACTCTTGAGTACGGAACTCCTCTTGATGATCCGCATAATAGGCATCAATCTCGGTGTCTGTAGGCGGCGAAAGCGAAGAAAATTTCTCTAGCGGCACCGTGAAAAAGTGCAGATCACGCTGCTCCAAGATTACATGAGAGCTCAGCTCTAACTCTGAAGAAGTCACAAATTCGCTACCTGCAATTCCACTGCGCAGTTGTGAGAGAAGCATATCCTCATTCAGACTCTGTTTAAAATAGCTGGGGGTATAGCCCGCACTGGAGAGTACACTCTTATACACAGCGGGCGAGAATTTTCCATCAATCTGAAACTGTTCCATACCCGCAACGACAGCACCGATGTCGTTTTCTGATATGACCAGCTTCAACGCCAGCGCTGATTGCATTAACAATACACGACTAACCAGTGACTCAAGGGCCTGGGGTGCAAGACGCTCATCATCCAGCATTGCAGGATCTAACTGATCACCCATCATCGAAATCAGACGACGCTTTTGTGTCTCCAAAGCTTGCTGTAATTGCTGAGGGTATATCAGTTCGCCGTTAACATCGGCAATTTCATTATCTCCGCCACTCACTAAAATGGACTGAATACCAAAAAATGCAAACGAGATCACGATCATGCCTACGATAATCTTGGCGGCCGTGCCCTGTGTATGCTGACGTATGTCCTGAAGCATGAATAATACCCGCAAATAATAAACAAAAAAGCGCACGTGAGTGTGCGCCTTTCGTTAAAGCCATATGCCGCCAACTCGGCGACACTAGTTGCTATCGTAAGTCACTAGACGACCTACAACAGCATTCCCTGTCTATTTGTCGTTTACTGCATCCTTCAATGCTTTACCTGCCTTGAAACTGGCAACTTTAGACGCCGCAATTTGAATGGTAGCCCCTGTTTGAGGGTTACGACCACTGCGAGCATTACGATGCTTTACAATAAAAGTGCCAAAGCCCACCAGAGCAACCTGCTCCCCATTTTTCAGCTCATTAGTAATGCTATCCAGCACTGCATCCAGTGCGCGACCAGCGGAAGCTTTTGGTAGGTCAGCTGCCGTTGCGATTGCGTCAATCAGTTCAGTTTTATTCACAATTATCCCCTTGAAGGTTAAAGCCTAGAAGTTATATGTTACCTCTAAGTAACATGGAGTGCAGCCTTTAATAAAGCTGTTCTTGTCATTTCTCAATTAAAACTGTAAGCAGCTCGGCGCCCTAATAGGGCCAAAGATACTGCGCAACTCCACCTCAGACTCTATACCAGAGCAGGAATGCTGGTCAATAATCTTCGAGCCGGTTAGTGCGTATTAATGCGATTATTGTCGTCATTATCGTTATTGGGGGATGCGCTGACTGAATCTGCCAAAAACTCTTCGTCACTTAGCGGGTCAGGCATCGTCTCCAGTGCCAGTGTTAGCACCTCATCGATCCACTTCACGGGTCGAATATCGAGGTCCTCTTTAATGTTATCCGGTACTTCCTTTAAATCTCGCTCATTTTCCTTGGGGATAATGACCGTTTTAATGCCCCCGCGCCGAGCGGCTAAAAGCTTCTCCTTAAGGCCACCAATGGGCAACACTTCCCCCCGCAGGGTAATTTCACCCGTCATTGCCACATCCGATCTGACAGGGATACTGGTCAATACTGAGACCAGTGCAGTGCACATGGCTACGCCCGCACTTGGGCCATCTTTCGGTGTAGCCCCTTCAGGGACGTGGATATGCACATCGTGACTCTCGTGGTAATTTGCCGGAATTCCCAGCATTTGAGAGCGACTGCGGACCACTGTAGTGGCCGCCTGGATAGACTCCTGCATCACATCGCCCAAAGAACCGGTCTGTATATGACGCCCTTTCCCCTTAATGGCGACCGCTTCGATGGTCAACAATTCCCCACCTACTGAGGTCCAAGCCAAGCCCGTTACCTGGCCAATCTTGCTGGTTTCTTCCGCTATGCCGTAGTTGTATTTACGCACACCGAGCAAATCAGGCAACATTTCTGCCGTCACAGTGATACCTGAAACTGCCTCACCCAACGCAAATGCCTTGACCATTTTACGGCAAACTTTAGCAATCTCTCTCTCCAGAGAACGGACTCCCGCCTCCCTAGTGTAATAGCGAATGATGTCGACAATTAGATCCTCGGCGATCACCAACTCATCTTTTTTCAAGCCGTTAAGTTTGATCTGCTTTGGAATGAGATATCGCATAGCGATATTAAACTTCTCGTCCTCGGTATAGCCCGGAATTCGTATGACCTCCATCCGGTCGAGGAGTGGCGCAGGAATATTCATGGTATTGGACGTGCAGACGAACATAACATCAGATAAATCGTAGTCCACTTCCAGATAGTGATCATTAAATGCGTGATTTTGTTCTGGATCGAGCACTTCTAACATCGCCGAGGCAGGATCACCACGATTATCCATGCCCATTTTGTCTATTTCATCGAGTAAAAACAGTGGGTTTTTGACCCCAGCTTTTGACATTTTCTGCAACAACTTACCTGGCATCGATCCTATGTAGGTGCGTCGGTGGCCACGTATCTCGGCCTCATCGCGAACACCGCCAAGTGCCATACGCACAAATTTTCTGTTCGTCGCACGCGCGATAGACTCGCCCAAAGAAGTCTTACCCACTCCTGGAGGCCCCACCAGACATAACACAGGACCTTTAACCTTGCGCACTCGTTTTTGAACTGCCAGGTATTCTAAGATGCGATCCTTGACCTCTTCAAGACCATAGTGATCTTCATCCAGTATTGCCGATGCCCGCTTTAGATCATGCTTCACCTTACTGCGCTTAGACCAAGGGACGCTAACCATCCAGTCAATATAGCTGCGCACTACAGATGCCTCTGCGGACATTGGCGACATCATTTTTAGTTTGCCCAGTTCTGCCTGCGCCTTCTCCTTTGCTTCAGACGGCATTTTAGCTTGATCAATTCGGGTTTCGAGTGCCTCTAACTCATTGGGCGCCTCATCCATATCCCCCAGCTCTTTTTGAATGGCCTTCATCTGCTCATTCAGATAGTACTCGCGCTGACTCTTTTCCATCTGCTTTTTGACGCGTCCTCGAACACGCTTTTCTACCTGAAACAGATCAATTTCAGCGTCCATTAATCCGAGCAGGTGCTCCAGCCTAGCGGGGATGCCAGAAATCTCAAGGATGTGCTGTTTCTCTTCGAGTGTAACGCCCATGTGTGCGGCTATGGTGTCGGCTAGGCGCCCCGGTTCGTCAATGCCCGTGAGCGACGTCAGCACCTCAGCCGGGACTTTTTTACTAAAATTGACGTATTTTTCGAACTCGGTCGTCGTGGACTGTAATAAAGATTCGACCTCGCTTTCGGGAATATCCTCACTAATAATTTCCCTTATGCCAGCAACAGCAAACGGCCCTTCGTCATCAACATTATCCACCACCGCACGATAGCTTCCCTCCACTAAAACCTTGATAGTGCCATCTGGGAGTTTAAGTAGTTGGAGGATATTCGAGACTGTTCCAACCTGATAAAGGCTATCGGGAGATGGATTGTCTTCTGCTGCATCGCGCTGGGCGACTAGCATGACCTGCTTGTCGTTGGCCATGGCGTCTTCAAGGGCCTTAATTGACCTTTCGCGACCCACGAACAGCGGCAGGACCATGTGGGGAAATACCACCACATCTCGCAATGGTAGAAGAGGTAATCCGATAACAGAAGTAGAACCCATATAAACCTCTAGGTTTAGCAAAAATGTATGCTGTGAAAGGTATAGTTGAGGGCGTTTACTCGAAAAATCAAGTCTACACAGGCCTATATTTACCCGTCCGCATAACTTCGCGGTGCCCGCGCAGCACTTTCGGACCAATACTTACTCGTCAGTAGATGCTGCCCGAGCTGCAAGTTCGTTGTTTTGATAAACCAACAATGGTTCAGAGTCACCGCGGATCACTGATTCATCAATAACGACTTTGATAACGTCATCAAGAGACGGAATGTTGTACATAGAGTCCAACAGGATGCCTTCTAAAATAGAGCGTAACCCGCGAGCGCCGGTTTTACGTTCCATGCCTTTTTCAGCAATAGCGCGCAGACCGTCTTCGCGGAAATCCACCTCGACACCCTCCATTTCAAACATCTTACTGTACTGTTTGGTAAGCGAGTTCTTGGGCTCGGTCAGTATCTGCACCAATGCCTCGACATCCAATTCTTCCAAGGTGGCAATAACGGGCAGTCGGCCAACAAACTCAGGGATCAGGCCATACTGAACTAAATCTTCAGGCTCCAATTGCGACAGCAATTCTCCCACATTGCGTTTTTCATCTTTGCTCTTTACCTCAGCCCCAAATCCAATGCCACCCTTCTCCGAGCGATTACGGATAACCTTTTCCAAGCCAGAAAATGCACCACCACATATGAACAAGATATTGGATGTATCGACCTGCAAAAATTCCTGCTGCGGATGCTTACGACCGCCTTGAGGTGGCACAGAGGCAACAGTGCCCTCAATCAATTTAAGCAACGCCTGTTGCACACCCTCACCTGAAACATCGCGGGTTATAGAGGGGTTATCAGACTTGCGTGAGATCTTGTCGATTTCATCAATGTAGACAATGCCGACCTGGGCCTTCTCCACATCATATTCGCATTTCTGCAGTAGCTTCTGGATGATATTCTCAACATCCTCTCCAACGTACCCGGCTTCAGTAAGGGTAGTTGCATCCGCGATCGTAAAAGGAACATCGAGAAGACGGGCTAAAGTTTCTGCCAACAGGGTTTTACCGCTCCCCGTGGGACCGACCAGCAGTATATTGCTTTTCCCCAGCTCAACTTCACCACGACTTGCGGTGTGGCGCAGGCGTTTGTAATGATTGTAGACCGCAACTGCAAGAACCTTCTTAGCTCTATTTTGACCAATCACATACTCATCGAGTATCGCTTTGATCTCATGAGGGACGGGTAAGTGATCTTTCTTCTCATCAGAGCTGTTTTCCTGCACCTCCTCGCGAATAATATCGTTACACAGGTCAACACATTCATCGCAAATGAATACCGATGGCCCAGCGATTAATTTCCGAACCTCATGCTGGCTTTTGCCACAGAACGAGCAGTACAGCAGTTTGCTTCCATCATCACCTGATTTTGTGGTTTTTTCACTCATCTAGCCGTCCGCTTCCCTTATAATTTCCATCAAGCAATCATCCAGATCAAAGATGATGTCTTTTGTTGGTATTTGCAAGTCCCCAAGGGAACTAAATAACGTTATTTGCCCTCATCAGCAGGCACAGACGCTGTGCTAGAACGGCTTTCGACAACTTCGTCCACGAGTCCATATTCCTTGCTTTGGTGGGCGTTCATAAAACGATCGCGTTCAGTATCACGCTCGATATCCTCAAGGGTCTGGCCCGTATGCTCCGCCATGAGTTCATTAAGTCGTTGACGAATAATCAGAATTTCCCGGGCTTGTATGTCGATATCTGTTGCCTGACCCTGTGCGCCCCCACTGGGCTGGTGGATCATAGTGCGGGCATTTGGCAAACAAAAGCGCTTTCCTTTAGCGCCACCCGAAAGCAGGAATGCGCCCATCGACGCGGCCTGCCCGATACACATAGTACTGACATCTGGCTTGATAAACTGCATGGTGTCGTAGATCGACAACCCAGCAGTGACTGAGCCGCCAGGAGAGTTGATGTACAAATGAATGTCCTTGTCAGGGTTTTCCGACTCCAGAAACAGCAGCTGAGCCACAATCAAGTTAGCCATATGGTCTTCTATAGTACCAACGACGAATATAACGCGTTCCTTTAAAAGCCTAGAGTAAATATCATAGGAACGTTCTCCACGGGCGGTCTGCTCTACCACCATAGGAACTAGCCCTAGGTTACGGATTTCGCTTCCACTTTGACCGTCGAATTTAATTGGCATGTGCCCTGCCCCTAATGTGAATTATGTCCAAAATTGAACGATGGCATTACGCTCCGTCGCCCCTGAATCGTTTGTCAGGCTTCAGCCTTTTCCGCGCCGATAACATCCTGGTAACTACTCTCATTCTCTGTAATATTAGCTCCGGCAAGCAATTTTTCAACCACCTGATCTTCCAATACTTTCGATTCCACCGACGAACGCTGTTGGGGGTTAGACTGATAATAGTCTATGACTTCTTGTGGCGACTCATAGGTCGATGCTATCTCCTCAATGGCTTTAGACACCTGCTCGTTATCAGCTCTCAATTCATAACTTGAGATATACTCCGCCAACACCAGTCCTAACTTAACCCTACGTTCTGCATTTTCTGAAAACATCGTATCCGGCAGTAAAGCCTCTAAATCCAGGTCCATATTTCCTGCCCCACCGAATTGCTGGAACATCTGCTGCCGCATGGCCTTAATCTCCTGACTGACAAGGGCTTTGGGCACTTCAAGCGACTGATGCGCCTCAAGCAGGGCGTCCATTACTTGCTGTTTAACACTCGCCTCTACTGCATTCTTGAGCTCCCGAGCCATGTTCGCGCTAACGTCCTGGCGAAAGCGCTCTTCCCCACCCTCTTCAACGCCGTACTTGGCAAACAGCTCTTCGTCAATTTTTGCCGGAACCAGTTCCAGTATCTTATTGAGCGTAATCTTGAATTCAACCGCTGCGCCCTTGAGATCTTCATTGTGATAGTCGTCTGGAAAACTCAACTCAAGCGTCTTTTCGTCTTCAGGCTTCATGCCGACGATACCGTCTTCAAATCCACTGATCATACGACCGGACCCCAATTCTAGATCACTATCTTGGGCACTGCCGCCTTCAAATTCCTGACCATCCTTCAAGCCGGTATAATTTAAATTCACCTTATCAGTGAGTATAGCTGGACGTTTAACCTCATCCCAGGTTCCCTGCTGTTTACGGAAAACCTCGATGATGTTGTCGACATCCTCTTCCTTAACCTGCGCCACAGGCTTTGCCACTGGGAAGTCTTTCATATCCACCAGTTCCACATCGGGGAATACCTCGAAGATGGCGACATACTGGAGATCTTTCCCTGGCTCTAGGCTCTTTGGCTCAATGCTGGGTTGCCCAGCAGGGCGAAGCTTCTCTTGTATAACAGCTTCTTGAAATGACTGACTGACGACTTCACCCAGAACTTCCTGCCGCACGCCGGCGCCGTAGCGTTGATGCATAATTTTCAGCGGAACCTTTCCTGGACGAAAACCCGGAAGCTTCGCCTTTCGCGCCGCTTTCTGAAGTCGACTATTTACTTCCACCTCAACACGTTCTGCAGGCACCCCCACGGTCAAGCGCCGCTCTAGGTTCGAAGTGGTTTCAATAGATACCTGCATAATTGTTCCTCATCAAGCAATTGTTATCGGGGCTTAGTCGTGCCCATACATTGGGGCCACCTCGCCACATTCAAACAGTGCAGGGAGTTCAGCCATTCATTTGGTGCGGAAGGAGAGACTCGAACTCTCACGCCTTGCGGCACTGGAACCTAAATCCAGCGCGTATACCAATTTCGCCACTTCCGCTAAGAAAAACCCGTCAACTAGTTAGAAAACACCCTGTAAATACTATTTAAAGTATTGATTCTGGGTACTTTTTTCGAACAGCAATACACTAATTGGGAGGGCAGCTACGAAGACAGAGAGTCTGCCACAAAGCCGCCCTTGGTTCAACCACCAGCATGCCTACAACGCCAGTGTTTTCGCTAGCTATGGGCATATTAGGAAATGGGCCGTGGATGTATCGTCTGTTCTGCCACTCAAGTTGTGAGACATGCGGGATCGAAGCTGTATTCTCCCCGCAACCACTGTGCCACTTCCAAGGCAGCAGCTCCGGGCAGAGCACCGTATTCAAGAGCGAGTTGTCGACACTGCTGTTGCCCCATGCCAGACAATCCTTGTTCCTCGAATACGCGCCCATCCCGAGACAGCCTCTCCCAGGTCAGAGGACCCAATAATCGGCACAGAGCTTCGTTATCAAACTGGCCGCTTCCGTATAACTCTGCCAGTCCACTCAAGGCCGGGAGTGACAAAAGCCCTTGATTCATCGGGTTACATAAATGTCCGCTGATATAAGCGCCCAGGTCAGGAGCGCGCGCGGCTAACTTGCTTGTGTACACAAAATTACTGCGCACAGCGCCGTCGTTTACCGGGTAGTTGTCCCAAAGCAGAACCGGACGACCCAACTGCTCAACGATAGGCTGAAGGTCGCTGATGCCTATCGCTTTTGAACAGACTTTACTTCCTGTCCAGAATATTTCGACATCCACCGGCATGTCCTTACCCAACTGAGGCCAGTAATCCGCGGGCATACGACCAAAATACTGCTCTAGGACCGGGTCGAAGGAATAATAGGTGGGACAGACCAACACTCTAGCACTCGGGGCCCAGCGGCAAACATCAGACACAATCTCGGCCTGGCGGCTCGCGAGGGCATCCAAGTCCCCCGGCATGTCGTCGAATAGAATGGCCAACAGAGGGGCCTCCAATTCACCCAAGCGCTCCAGTTTTTTTCTTAGCTGCTCACGCTGTAACGCGCCATAGTCGCGATAAAGTTCAACAGGTGAAAGCCCTACCCCCCAATTGATGCCCCGCTGTCTATACGTTTGCGACAGTTTCTGCAGTTCAGCCCACTTAGGCTGCGGCCAGTCGCTTTGCCACTGTCGGCGTAAATAAGGGTCTTCCTTGGGGCAGTAAATACAAGTATTAAGCCCTGCCTCGCTGAGGTAGTCCGCGTAGGCCAGCCGGGTGTCAACTGACCAGGAACGGCCATAAAACCCCTCAATGACACCTACCAGAGACGCTTCAATATCGGCCATTCTGAGAGCCCTTATACTCTAAAGTTACTAAAATTAATTTTCTCATAGCTAACTGTGTTAAAAAAAAGCCAACTTAATGTGGAAAAGTACCAATTTTAGGCGATACTAGCTCTGTGATTGCCTATGCAATAGTTCAAATGGGTCGTCATGGGAGAGAATGCTTGCTCTCGTATGGAAACAGTTCCTTTATGTTTCACTCCTAATGGTCTTGGTGGGTCCCTTTCGGGGCCCATTTTTTTATCATCAACTCGTACCCATTATGCCGTTATCAATACGTCATAGAATTTTTATTGACCTACATTGTATGGGTAGGTCGATCGGAAGAAAGTGTCCCTGCAAGATAATTTTCAATCTTGGCGTTTGCAGATGCATCCTGCTCACTGAACTTCACCCCTATCCCTGCTGTACGATTACCCTGGGCGCCGCGAGGTGTTACCCACACCACCTTCCCCGAGATAGGAATTTTTACTGACTCATCCATAAGCGTCAACAACATGAACACTTCGTCGCCTAGGGAATAGGCTTTGTTCGTCGGCACAAACAAGCCACCGTTATCCAAAAAAGGCATGTAGGCAGAATACAATACCGCCTTGTCCTTTATTGTGAGCGACAATATACCGTTACGGCTGCTCTGTTTTTGATCGCTCATAGAACGTCGTCTCCTATCTCCGCGAGAATGTTATCCCCTAGAATCCCTGCCCCCAACTCTCTGCTGAATTTTGACAACAGTGCATCCGCCAGTAACTGTTTGTTCGGGTTAGCGCCGGCACTCACTGCCCGTTGCAATTGAGCTACCTCATCGGATAGGCCAAAGGCTAGGCGCGCCTGTTTTGATCTCAACTGCTTTATCGAGAGCGAACTTAACAATCGCTGTAAATCTACTGCAATTTCGTCTAAAAAGGCAACGGTATCCGCATCAGCCCACAACGCAACTGCCTGAGGCACAGTGATCTTTCCCGCCAACAGCGCTTGCAAGCCAAAGTTCCTTGCAGCAAATACCTCTGCGCCACCACTGTAAAACAATTGCTGCGCAAGGAGAGGTCGTCCCTCTGCCAAGGACAGCAGTTTTTCGCTCTCCTGCCGATTTCCGGTAGTCTTGTCCAACCACGGCAAACAATCTTCCACATTGGGTACTGGCAGCCGCAGTATCTGGCAGCGTGAGCGGATGGTCGCCGGAACACTGTCCATACGATGGCAGACCAATATTATGTATGTGCCACTTGCCGGCTCCTCCAGGGGTTTGAGCAAAGCATTGAACGCATTGACGTTCATACTATCGGCAGGCGCGAGCACAATCACTTTACGCAACCCAAACCCTGCTGTCATATTGGAGAACCGCACAACTTCACGGATTTGGTCGATCTTAATAACGCGACTTTTTTCCTCAGGTTGCACCCATCTGAAGTCACCGTGACTGCCCCCGGCACTCAGCTCGCAGGCATGACATTGGCCGCAATTGAGCCCGCCTTCTGCATGAGCACAAAGCAGCAATCTAGACAGGGATAGAGCCAACTGTGACTTACCTGAATACTGCCCACCGTCCAGTAGCAGGGCATGCGGCAACTGGCCATCTTTCAGTTGGTCGTTTAAATTACCCCATTCATGAGCCTGCCATGGCAAGGGTGACGTTACTGCAGGAAGATCGTTCAGATCAATCACGACTCAGACGACCTCTCACGCCAACGAGACAGTAATTCGCTGCCCACTTCAAGCAGTTGTTGCTGCACTTTATCCAGCGACACACTCGCGTTGATTAATCGGTAGCGGCCGCTATCGTTCTTCGCCTGTTCCAGATAGCTACCACGAACACGCTCAAAAAAATCAAGATCCTCCTGTTCAAATCGATCCAATTCCCCTCTGCCGCGCGCCCGCGACATGCCGACGGACGTTGGAGCATCGAGCAAAAGAGTCACATCGGGACGCAATTTGTCTTGCACCAATTCCTCAAGTTGTTCCACCGTATCCCATGCGACACCCCTTCCGCCACATTGATAAGCATACGTCGCATCTGTAAACCGATCGCATAAAACCACCTGTCCCATTGCGAGAGCGGGCTCAATAAACTCACTAACGTGCTGCGCACGCGCGGCAAATATCAATAACAATTCTGTCATCGCACTCACTTTCTCTTGGCGAATCTGTAACAACAACTTTCTGATCTCTTCGCCAATACGTGTACCGCCAGGCTCTCTGCTACAGACAACGTCCACCCCGTTATCACGTAAAAATGTTTCCAGAAATGTCAGGTTAGTGGATTTACCTACACCCTCCCCGCCCTCCATAGTAATAAAAAGGCCTCTCATGCTCACGTCACTGTGGCCCCTGTGGTGATGAAGTGTAATTTTTTCGCCGCTGCAATTGAAATTTACCGACGGCACGATTGTGTTCTGTCAAGGTTGCGCTGAATGTATGTCCACCATCGCCTCTAGCGACAAAGTACATAGCGCTACCCTCCTCGGGATGCAACGCTGCATGAATTGCCGCACGACCCGATAAAGCAATCGGGGTTGGAGGCAAGCCAGAATGACGATAAGTATTATACGTATTGCTATCGTCCTTGAGATGTCGGCGCCGGAGGTTCCCCCCAAACTCGGCACCCATTCCGTAAATCACCGTAGGATCAGTCTGCAGAAGCATTCGCCGCTGTAATCGTCGCACGAATACACCTGAAATTTGTTCTCTTTCCTCGGCAAGACCCGTTTCCCGTTCAATGATCGACGCCATAATCAGCGCTTCATAAGGCGTTTCATAGGGCAACCCCAATGCTCTATCACGCCATTCTGTTTGTAACACGTTGATTAAGGCCGAGTGCGCGCGTTGTAAAACACTCAAGTCGGTGTCTCCTCGGAAATACCGATAGCTGTCAGGGAAAAAGAGTCCCTCCGAGTGTGAATATGGCTTGATTAACGCCATCAGCTGCGGGTCCGACGGCCCCGCTAGAACCGTCTCCAGTGCCGCCTGCTGCGAAAGAATGTCCAGGGCTTTAGCGAGCGTTATACCCTCAGGGAAGGTTACTTGATAGTGGATCACATCGCCGTCATTCAAAAGCGTTAGCATGGCCTCAGCGGTTAATCCTGGAAGTAGTCGATATTCTCCACGCTTCATTGTCTGGTCCATTCCGGTCCATCTACCATAGAGTATCAATAAACGCGGATGCACTAAAACGCCAGCACTGTGCAGCGTATCAGCAACCGATCGCAACGAGTCGCCCTGTGCGATCGTGAGTACAAATCCCTTTTCAGAAATGAGTAGCGGAGCATCCCAGCGTTGTCGTAATTCTCTGAAAGCTACACCGCCTAATGCCACCAGTATCACCAGTACCAGCGTCGATATGAGTAGCTTTCGCATCATATTAGCTCTTCCTGATAACACCGAAATATTGCCTCACACACTCCGTGAGCATTCCAGCTCTGTTGGCCAATTCTCGCAATAGGCCGGACAGCTTGCAGGCTATTGCTATAAAAAACCTCCTCGGCCGCCTGCAAGTCTGACAGCGTCAGAGTAGACTCGCGAACCGTCAATCCTATAGCGGCAGCCCATCTCTCGATGACGAGCCTCCGCCGAGTGCCTAGGACCCCGCAATTGTCCAGTTTCGGGGTCAGCAACTTGCCTTGATGCACTAGGAACAGGTTGCCTGCGACCACTGAAACAAGATGTCCACTTTGATCCAGCACGATGGCCTCATCGACTCCCTCCGCTTTCACTTGAGCGGACGCGAGAACTTGCTCCAGTCGATTAAGGTGTTTTATCCCAGCGAGAAAAGGTTGCGTGGCGAGACGAATGTTGGCGAAACATAACGTCGCAGCCGTCATCATTTGGCGGCAATCGCGATCGAGTTGACTGACACTGATCAGAATCCGTGGGACGGCATTATCGGACGGTGTGTAGCCTCGTTCGCCACTCCCTCTGCTTACACTCAGACGTAATACGGCCCAACGCCAATGAGTAGTGCTAGCAACACTATCCAGCTGCTCCCGTGCGGCTGCGATGCAATCAGGAATGGCGAGGGCTTGTAACCCAAGCGACAGTCGTTCTAAATGAAAATCTGCAAAGAGCGGCGCTCCTTGGTGCATCAGAATGGTTTCAAATACACCATCACCAAAATCGAAGCCCCGGTCCGGTAGCGGCAACGTGATTGTTGGAGTGCCATCAAGCCAGATCTCAGACCGCTGGGACACCGGCGATCCGGTCAGTCAGCTTTGCAGAACAGCAATGATCCATTGGTTCCACCAAACCCGAAAGAGTTAGACAGAGTGCTATGGATGACACGTTCCTGGGCAGTATGGGGGACATAATTCAATGTGCAGCCCTCGTCAGGCTGATCAAGATTTATGGTCGGCGGTGCTACCTGGTCGCGCAAGGCCAAGATTGAAAAAATGGCCTCCACGGCGCCAGCGGCACCCAATAAATGGCCTATCATGGACTTGGTTGAGCTTACAGCTACTTCCGGCGCAGTACTGCCAAATACGGACTCAATGGCGCGACTCTCAGCAAGGTCACCAGCGTGAGTAGAGGTTCCGTGGGCGTTGATGTAACTAATTTTATCAAGCGCAATACCCGCATCTTTAATAGCGTTGGACATGGAGGCTGCAGCGCCTCTGCCGTTCTCGGGAGGCAGCGTCATATGGTGAGCATCGCCACTCATACCGAAGCCCCGAAGTTCAGCATAGATTTTCGCGCCTCTGGCCTTCGCAGATTCATACTCTTCAAGCATAATCACGCCGGCCCCATCTCCCAGAACAAAGCCATCACGGTCCTTGTCCCAGGGTCGAGAGGCTCGAGCAGGATCATCATTGCGTGTAGAGAGGGCTCTAGCTGCAGCGAAGCCGCCTAAACCAACAGGCGTGGTCGCCATTTCAGCGCCGCCAACCAACATTGCATCGGCATCGCCTAATGCGATCAATCGAGCACCCAAACCAATATTGTGTGTACCGGAAGTACATGCGGTCACTACCGCAAGATTGGGTCCTTGGAGATTATATTTCACTGAAAGATTGCCGGATATCATGTTGATGATAGACCCCGGTACAAAAAAAGGTGAGACGCGACGTGGCCCTGAAGTTCGAATAATTTCAGTGTTCTTCTCTATCTGGCCTATACCGCCGATCCCTGAGCCAATAGAACAGCCGATGCGTGGCGCATTTTCTTCAGTCACCTCAAGCCCGCTGTCTTGCATGGCCTGCATCCCTGCCACCATGCCATACTGCACGAACACATCCTGCTTTCGTGCTTCTTTTTCGGCTAGGTAGGGGGAGATATCGAAATTTTTAACGCTTGCACTAAAGCGGGTGCTGTAGGCGGAAGTATCGAAGCTTTCAATCAGCGCCGCACCACTCCTGCCTTCCAAGATATTGCCCCAAGTTTCATCCACCGTATGACCGACGGGACTTACCATCCCCATTCCAGTAACGACAACTCTTCTGCCAATCAAAGATATAACTCCTCTAAAGCGTACTTTCTGGGAGGTTCAAAAAAAAGAAAAACCGCTCTATCTCAATAGAAACGGTTTCTCGCATGGAAACGGTATCAATAGATCAGGCCAGATTAGAGTTGATGTATGCAATCGCCAAAGCCACAGTCGTGATTTTTTCCGCTTCTTCATCTGGAATTTCAGTTTCAAACTCTTCTTCCAGGGCCATGACCAATTCGACGGTATCGAGGGAGTCTGCACCGAGATCTTCGACAAACGATGCTTCAGTTTGCACCTCTTCTTCTTTGACGCCAAGTTGCTCTGCTACGATCTTCTTCACGCGCTCTTCAATGCTACTCATTTTATCTGCTACTCCTAATGTATTTAGTTCTTAATCTACCCAACTACACAGTCTGGGCGCACAGTTTACTCTGTTTTTCCAACGAGTAATAAATTTTTTTTAACACGGCCGATAATCCTATATTTAACGTATATTTATCAGTCATTTATCCCATGTGCATACCACCGTTTATATGTACTGTTTCGCCTGTAATATAGCTCGCCATATCACTACACAAAAAGCTCACCAGAGCGGCAATTTCTGCGGTGCTTCCGAGTCGCCCAAGGGGTATTTGCTGTAACAACAAGTCACGCTGAGCTTCGGGTAGATCCCGAGTCATATCTGTATCAATAAAGCCCGGCGCGACACAATTAACAGTGACAGAACGAGATCCTAACTCACGGGCAAGCGCGCGGGAAAAACCCTCTGCGCCAGCTTTTGTTGCCGCATAATTACTCTGGCCCATGTTCCCCATAGAGCCCACTACCGATGTAATGTTCACAATGCGGCCCCAGCGCGCCTTGGTCATACCCCGCAGACAGGCCTTACTGACGCGGTAGAGACCGCTGAGGTTAGTGTCCATAACATCTTGCCATTCCGCTTCTTTCATGCGCATTAGAATATTGTCCCGGGTAATGCCGGCGTTATTCACCAGTACCAGAGGAGGTTCAAACTGTTCAGCAATGGCCTTAACCGACATCGTTACACTGTCTTGGTCGGCGACATTCAATTTGATGCCGCACCCGGGATTGTTTTCTTCTGCAAGGTAAGAGGAAATGGCTTCAGCGCCCCTATCACTGGTAGCGGTTCCCACGACAGTAAAACCGTCAGCAGCCAGCGATTTTGCGATTGCTTCACCAATCCCGCGACTAGCGCCAGTCACAAGAGCCACCTTTCTTTCTTCCGCCATACTGGACCTCCTGTGCTCTATTTTAGTTCGACTGCAGTGGTCAACAACGCTTCCGGTTCTTCTAAGGAATAACAGTGCAAGGTTTTGTCAATCCGCCGACTCAGCCCGCTTAATACCTTGCCCGGGCCGCACTCAACTATATGCTGCGCCCCTGCCTCAATAACTCTCCGCATGCAGGCTGTCCACTGCACCGGACTATAGATCTGTTCTACCAATAATGTGCGTATTTTTTCCGGGTCAGACTCTATAGTTGCATTCACATTGTGCACTACGGGTATCTTGGGCGATGAAATCATGATTCCGGCCATCACCTCAGCCAGATGGTCCCCCGCCGGCTTCATCAGCTGCGTATGAAACGGCGCACTTACCGGGAGAGGCAACGCTCTTTTTGCGCCCGCTTCTTTCAACGCACTAATAGCGATATCTACGGCAGCAACGTTTCCGGCGATGACAACCTGGCCAGGTGAGTTAAAGTTTACCGCAGAGACGACACTGCTCTCCTCCTGCGCAACCTGCTGACAAATACGAATAACTTCAGCGTCTTCAACGCCGATAATCGCCGCCATAGCGCCCTGGCCTGCAGGCACAGCCGTTTGCATAAACTGCCCTCGCTTGCGCACCAATTTAACGGCGTCAGCAAACCCCAATGCGCCAGCACAGACCAATGCAGAGAATTCCCCAAGGCTGTGGCCGGCCATAATACAAGGTGGTGCACCTGACGCTTCCTCCCATGCTCGCCAGAGTGCCACGCTGCACGTCAGCAGAACCGGTTGTGTCGTTTCCGTAAGGTTTAGCGCTTCTTGCGGCCCGCTCATCACCAGAGACCATATATTAACGTCAAGCGCCTGAGAGGCTTCCTCAAAGGTATCCCTTACCGTAGCGAACTTCTCATGCGCCGCAGCCAGCATTCCTACCTGCTGGGAACCCTGACCCGGGAAAACGAATGCAATCGTATTCTCATGCATAGCGGGTATCGTCTTTTGTCGAAAATCGGGATACTACCATTGATCCTCCCGCAGCAAGGTGTGCACCTGTGCGCTGAAAGGGACAATAATGGCGTTGGATTTGCACTTTAACGTTAACGCTACTATAGCGTCTATAGAGGCACGAAGGTGCCGCCGAAAAATATCGTTGGTAGATCATGCGGGTAGTGTTGAAGTGTTGACGGTGCTCACAGCAACGCTCGAAAGCGCAGACGGAGACTCACGTCCCCGCAGGTTTGACGAGGCGTCAGAGCCAGTGCGCGCAGCACAGTGCCGGTTTGCTTCCGTTCAGGCCGAAAGCTTCAGTCGTCGCTACCGCTGTCGATCACTTTCTTGCCACGATAAAAACCGTCGGCCGTAACATGATGACGACGATGGGTCTCTCCTGACGTTTGATCTACCGACAACGTCGGTCCAGCTAACGCATCATGCGAGCGCCGCATACCGCGCCGCGACCGCGTCTTTTTACTTTTCTGAACAGCCATGACTAAAACTCCTAGTGCTTGTTGCCGGGCTTCAATTGCGCCAGCACATTAAACGGGTTGGGCTTGTCTTCTACAACCTCCTCTTTTAAGAGGGGATCGAAGAAAGACACAGTCTTCCTTTTACATGTTCCTGTCTCGTGATAACTAAACGGCTTCATGGCCAATATCAACTCATCCTCGACCAGCTCCCAGAGGTTACAGGAATCCTCCTTCAATATTAATGGGTCTAGGTATCGGGGAAGACTCACAGCCTCTTCATCGGTCCAGACAACGGCCAGTTTACTTTCACTGGACAGGTGCTCTGGCATGGCGTCAAGACAACGCTGACATACTGCCAGGATATCTGCCTCTATCGCCACATCAATCACGTACCTACTTTCCTCATCCCGAGAAAAGGCCATTTTGACTGCAACAGTCCCTTCGTCACCCGCTAAAAGTGGTCGAAAACGCTCTAAATCCAGCGGCTCTAATACACCACCCATCACTGCGCCTCGGACCGCGGCCTTGCGGACATCCAGCATGGTCAGAAGGGACTCGGTCGACATAGGCGCGCATAATAGGTGTGCATTGCCCCTTTGTCAAAAATATCTTTAGAATACAAACAGTTCTCCCCACTCCACTTTATTCTGGCATGGCATATGGATATCATTTTGGCATCAACATCACCCTATCGCCGTCGTTTGCTTGAACGCCTGCAATTGCCCTTTCGCTGCGTTGGGCCTGAAACCGACGAAACGCCATTACCTAACGAGGCACCCGCGGCTCTGGCTGTGCGTTTGGCACAAGCAAAAGCCGAGTCTATCGCCACCCTGCAACCCGGTGCGCTGATTATTGGTAGTGATCAGGTCGCCTCGATAGAGGGCAGCATCATAGGCAAGCCAGGTAACTTCAATAGTGCTTCAGCCCAACTGCGCAGCAGCTCCGGCCGGGAGGTAGTGTTTTATACGGCAATTGCATTAATTGCACCAAACCGCGATCAGGAGCGGTTCCACGTAGAACGATTTTGTGTACGCTTTCGAGCTCTCAGCGACAGCCAGATCACCAACTACCTCCATCGAGAGCAGCCCTATGACTGCGCGGGCAGCTTCAAGGTTGAAGGCCTGGGTATTGCGCTCTTCGAGAGCTTGATAGGCGATGACCCGACGAGCCTGGAGGGGTTACCTCTGATCAAGCTGACCGCGTTATTAGGCGAGCTCGGCGTAGACATTTTACATGCCTAGAATATTTTTACCCAATAAAATATTATTTAACAGTCACTTACGAATATTTTCTAATATTATTTCTAGAGAAGGATCCAAAGGAGCCTGTAGATTCATCTCAACCTTATCAGGCAGAGAAAAGCGCAAGGAGGCAGCATGCAGAAACAGCCGCTTGAGGCGGATTTGTCGGGCAAAACTCTCCGTTCGGTCATCGCTGTACTTATCATCACCCAATAAAGGAAATCCAGCATGCTGAGCGTGAACCCGGATCTGGTGTGTGCGTCCAGTAATGGGGCGGGCTTCCAGTAACGTAGCGCCCTCTAACCGCTCCACAACACTGAATTCGGTTATCGCCCTCTTTCCCCCTCGACTGACCCGCACCATGCGCTCGCCCGATTGTAAGAAATTTTTCTCCAGTGGGGCGTCTACAACGCGCATCGCTCTCGGCCATTTCCCTGCAACTAAAGCGAGATACCGCTTATCAATGTGCTTTTCGCGTAATTGTCGGTGTAATTCTCTCAAGATAGCTGCCCGCTTTGCGATCAGGATTAGCCCAGATGTGTCGCGGTCCAATCTGTGCACCAATTCTAGATAACGTGCTTCGGGGCGCATTTTGCGCAAACACTCTATCAGCCCAAAACTGAGACCGCTGCCGCCATGAACAGCCAGTCCAGACGGCTTATCTATCACTAATAGGTCATCATCCTCGTACACAATCTGTCTCGACAACTGATCAACCTGCTTCAGCGGGATACTGGGCGGAGCGGAAGCTGCCGGCTGGTGAAGGGGGGGGAGTCGCACCAAATCACCAGTGACAAGTCGATAATCCGCACGCACCCTGCCCTTGTTTACTCGCACTTCGCCTTTACGCAAGGCGCGGTACAAGCGGGTTCGAGGAACGCCCTTTAACTCGCGTATCAGAAAATTATCCAAGCGTTGCCCTGCCGTATTTTCATCTACGGTGAGATGGCGCGTATGCCGAGCAGGGGTAATGTCTGGGCTGTCAGACATAAGTGGTACAAGCCATGTCATTTTTTTCCATATACTGCTATCATCCACATTGTGGTTGCTCCCGCTCTCGGCTTCAAGCTGGTGCCGGTGTTGGCATAGTCCTTTGGCGATTGATTGAGCCTGCGCGTGAGACGCACGGCGCCGCCAGACGAACCACACAAACCAAATGGATGTCGACTTTATGGCAGAGTGCGCGAGCGATACAAGCCACGCACACGAGTAGATCAAGCCGACAATATTATGAACCGAGCAGTACGTACTGCCGGGGCACAGATTTAGTTACCAAAGAACTATCAGCGTCATTGTGGGCCATGTAGGTGCTGCGACACTAGCAAAAAGGCCGGGGCAGCACCACAAAACTTTACTGCCTGACGCTGAAACGACCACAAGAAACTGCGTGGTTGGCGTTAACAAGATACCTGGATGGAACCAGCAACTAGCTTAGGGTTGCATCCGGTAAACGGCTAGAAATCGAATAGTTTTTGGCCCATCGCTACTGTTAACCGGCATTATGCCGGCTTTGTATCTTATCTCCCGTCCCGCCAGGCCTGCTGCATATAAGGCAACGGCAATATGAAAAAAATATTAATTAATGCAACTCAACCTGAAGAGTTGCGCGTCGCAATGGTCGACGGGCAACGCCTGTACGATCTCGATATTGAAAATCGCACCCGCGTGCAAAAAAAGGCCAGTATCTTCAAGGGCAAAATTACCCGCGTCGAACCTAGCTTGGAAGCTGCATTCGTAGACTTTGGCGCTGAGCGTCACGGCTTTTTGCCACTCAAGGAGATCGCAAGGGAGTACTTCTTCCGAAACCCCGGCAGTGACGGACGCCTTAAGATTAAGGAAATTGTTAAGGAAGGGACAGAAGTCATTGTCCAGGTCGACAAGGAAGAACGTGGCAATAAGGGGGCCGCTCTCACCACGTTTGCCAGCTTGGCTGGTCGATATATGGTACTTATGCCCAACAATCCTCGGGCCGGGGGCATCTCCCGCCGCATTGAGGGCGAAGAACGCACTGAGTTGAAAGCTGCACTCAACACTCTCGAAATTCCAAGCGGGATGGGAGTGATAATCCGCACGGCAGGGGTCGGTCGGACGGCAGAAGAGCTCCAGTGGGACCTTAATTATCTTCTACAACTTTGGGAGTCCATCTCAAAAGCAGCAGCGGTGGCCAAGCCCAAGGAGCTCTTGTTCCAGGAAAGCAATGTGATCATCCGAGCAGTGCGTGATTACCTGCGCGATGATGTTGGACAGGTACTGATTGACTCTCCTGAAGCGTTTAAGCAGGCCACCGACTTTGTTAGCCAGGTCATGCCCAAGTACTTACCTCGCATTCAACTGTACGAAGACAACATCCCAATGTTTAACCGTTTTCAGATTGAGAGCCAGATCGAAACGGCTTTTCAGCGTGAAGTGCGATTGCCCTCTGGTGGTTCTATCGTCATAGATCCGACCGAAGCGCTCATTTCTATCGATATCAACTCCGCACGCGCAACTCGCGGATCAGATATAGAAGAAACAGCCCTGAACACAAATCTTGAAGCTGCAGACGAAGTCGCCAGACAATTACGTCTGCGAGATATGGGCGGGCTGGTCGTCATTGATTTTATCGACATGCTGGCTCCGCGCAACCAACGTGCGGTCGAAAATCGCGTGCGTGACGCTCTTGAAATCGACCGAGCTCGAGTTCAGGTCGGTAGAATATCTCGCTTTGGCTTGCTAGAGATGTCTCGTCAGCGACTGCGACCGTCATTAGGCGAAACCAGTGCTATCGTCTGCCCACGCTGTAGCGGCCAGGGCAGTATTCGCGACACAAAGTCGCTGGCATTATCAATCCTGCGGTTACTTGAAGAGGAAGCCATCAAAGACCGTAGCGCGGAAGTACGCGCCATTGTTCCCGTCGATGTTGCCGCCTACCTCTTGAATGAGAAACGATCAGCGCTGACAGAAATTGAGCAGGAAACAAAGTCACGCGTCTTGGTTATTCCCAATCCGAACCTAGAGACCCCGCATTTTGAAGTCACTCGTCTACGCACCGATGAGATGGGCGCTGAGCACGAAGTCAGTTACAAAGTCGACATTGCCGTTCCGGATGCTGGCACCATTAGCGAAATCCACTCACCGGCCATTCCTGTGCAACAACAAGCCGCTGTGCAAGGTGTTCCTCGCCGAACTCCAGCACCAACAGCCGAGAGTAACTCCTCTGCCAAGACGGCATCAGTCAAACCGACTCAGAGCCGATCAAAAAGCGGCAGTGCTGACAAACCGGCTCAGGGAATTATTTCACGTTTGTGGTCCACGCTTGTCGGTAGCAACACTGCCGAACAACCCAGTGTAGGCAAAAAACCACCTCAGAGTGAACGCCCTGCAGGACAACGTCAGCAGCCGGCATCTGGCGAACAGCGGAGCTCAAACAACCGCAATAGAAATCGTCGGCGAAACACCCAGAGCGGCCAGCAATCGCAAACTCAGGACCGCAGCGCAGCATCCGAAGATAGGGATCCTCGCAGCGACGATAAGCAGGGGCAACAAAAGCGCGCTCGCAATAGTGACCAATCTCAAAGTCGTAATGAAGGCAACCGACGTACTAATCGCGATAGCCCGGTCGAAAAACCGGATACCCTTGTAGTTGCGGAGGCTCAAAATGCGGTGGATTCGTCTTCCGAGCACGATAAACCGCGCAAGCGCCCCAGCAACGTGAAGCGCGGAGAGCCACAGCGCCGTCGTCGTAGTCGAGGCCCCAAACCAACACCAGAAGGCACGGCCACAGTCGAGGCTACGGAGACGGATCCGGCTACCGCTGTTGTTCCGGGTTTTCCTGAACCAGAATTGACTGTGACTGCAGAACCTGAAGTTGCTGAAGATACAAATACAGCCACGTCAGAGCAGGCTAGCTCAGCAAGCCCTGATCCGATTAGCGCCGACATTACCAGTGCAGCTGTGGCCTTAAGTGCTGCGAGTTCGGACGATGGCTGGGAAAATGTGCCAACCGATGCCGATGCAGAAAGTGCCGCTGAAGTTGCAGTAGCACCTACAGCAGCACCTGTAGAAATATCTGTAGAAACACCTGTAGCATCAGTTGCAACGCCGGCCCCTGTGGTCGAGCCAGTCGCGACTCCTAGCGTGACCTCCACAGATGGCATTAGTGCTGATGGCAGGGCATGCAACGATCCAAGGAGCGATGCCCGTCCGGTGAACGATCTGGAAATCAGCACGTCTCATATGACCCTTTTCAGTGACAACATCAGTCCGCCTGCCGTGCCCAGTGACCGGATCGCTCGGCGCTCCAGCAATGATCCGCGTGGTCCACGCTCCGAGGATCCTATGACGCACACGGCAGCTAAGTCCTGAACGATTTCAGCGCAACAAGGACACAGGTGGCTTGTGCCCCTTGTGTCCCATTTTCATCAATGTATAATCCCGTTCGCTTCTTACGAAGGCATTGAATCGTAGAAAAGCAAATTTCCGGTGGGCTGGCTGAGTGGTCGAAAGCGGCGGTCTTGAAAACCGTTGAGGGTTTATCCCCTCCTAAGGTTCGAATCCTTAGCCCACCGCCAAATATGGGCTTTAAGCCGTTGTTTAATAGACATTTTTTACGTTTTTTTAAACTAAGGCCGTCACATAGACCGTTAACTCTTATTTCCTCACCTGCCTACTTTCGACAATCGATCGTGAGCATGTGGGGCCATATCATCAGGACTTACTAGCACCCTGATACTTCTTAAAGTTCTCAGCCTGCTCAAAAATCTCTTTGTAGGCATCCTCATTAGCTACCGGAGGATAGCCAGACGCAGCCGCTGCAGTATTATCCATAAACAGCTAAGCAGATTTACACATAAAATAGATTATGCTGACACCGCAAGTATTGAACCGCCCACAAATCCATAGAGAAACTTACGCTTACCTCGAGACAACACTTGACTCTTAACGGGCACTCTTCGTGCCCTCGTCCGCCAACTACTCCAGAACACCATCCCAGCCATCCACCAGACATGGCAAGGGCCCACAGGCATTGATGACGGTACTCTGGGGAGACATGAAGCTTGATATCTGCTCCATTGCGTTCGGGTCACGCCTGGGGCGCTCGTGCGGGTCGTTGCCTGTTCGCGGCGGCACATTACCGACAGGAGGCACATGTGTGCCAGTGTCGTCCCACACATCGTTCGGGCCAGGGCCCCCATCGTAGTACACCAGGGCCGAGCCCATGTGCGGATAGGTGCTTATAGCCATTTGCTCTACAAATGGATTGATATCATGGTGGCGACGCTCAACCAGAGCAGGCTGATGCAGCGGAATGCCCATAGTACGCGCCATGATTTCGGCACTGATATCCGTCACCTGATGATCGCCGAACGCCACGTGCAGCAATACATTTTTCGCGGGGGTATTGGGCAGCGGATCAGATACCAGATGATTCGCATAGCCATTGTTCTCACCCCTGTCCCACAACATCTGGTAGAGAGACAGCAATAACGTCTGGTCAAGAACATCCGGGTAAGCGGGCCTCAGGAATGCTGCATACAGATCGAAGTCGACACTGCGTCGCAGCAACAGAGAGTAATTCATCCCGGGCACACCCAGCACACCGTTCTCGATATTGGGGGCAGTCGCAAGCAGCGCGCCACCCAATATTCCACCTTGGCTATTGCCGTAGTAGTAAACATGAGTGCCGTCATAAACACTCCTACCCTCAACCTGGAACGCCTCATGGGTAGCGAAGCCATCGGTGTGCCTCAGTAGCTCCGCCAGATACATCCAGCCTATAAAGCCCTGCTGAGAGCGGTCTGGTAAGCTGGAAAAACCTTTTACACCTTGCAAGATTGCTATCGCATTTTCGACATCGGTTTCTGCCATACCGATAAAGTCCATCGCACAATTCATCAAATCAAATCTATTTGATAGCACACCCTGATGAGCACCATTGGTAGACTGGTAACGAGTGCCTAGTAATCCGTGGCCATACAAATAGACCCGAGTCGCACCGCCCGACTCCGCCGATTCGGACGCCAGATCCAGAGACTGATTGCTTATGTTGCAAATAAACGGCTGCACAGTGGTATTGTCGCCATTCATGCGGTCGGGCAGAGCGTCACCATCATCCGCGTAGAATAGCGATGAACCAGCACTGGCATCATCGCTGTCCATAAAATTGGGGATAGTGATGGTGCCTTCAATTCTTCGCCCCCAATTTTCGTCTGTCATGCTCAGGTCTTCGACACTATCGATAGTGAATTCGGGAGTGCCGCCCGCCAATGCTGCGAAAGCCGTATCACGCATATGCAGAATACGCTCACTTAAGCTACGCGTAGATGAGACTGTAAAGTCCCACGCGAGATACAGGTCTTCACGCGCAATATTGGCACTGAGGAGGGCTGAGAATATTTCTTCCATGGCAGGGCGACGAGCCTCGGCCGCATCACTGTCTGTAGAAACATTGTCTCGATAAGCGCGGAACAATTCCGTGGGCGGGATCATTTCTCCGGCAGCATTCTTCATGTTACGCAGGGCAACAATATAACGCTGTCCGTCCTGCAGGTTTTTCGCCACACGAATGAGCAGGCTCAATTCAGCTTCCTTGTCTGTATTGGCGTCAAGTTCGCTCCAGATCAGTTGCCGCTCGCCGGTTGCGGCGTTGATAACAACAATAGGACTATCGCCCTGGCGACTGTCGGATAAATCAATCAAGCGGGGCGCGCCAGTTGCCTCCATGTCCAGGCCCGGCACTTGAGTGATCATGACAGTCCCCGGAGAAAAACCGTCGTTGCGATTCAATTCAGCAGAATCACCAACGATGCCAGAGGCATTTACCAGCATGGCCTCTTTCGAAAAGTTAACCAGCAGCCCGTTATCGGTGGTGTCGCTTTTACGAGTGAAGAAGTTACTGGGGAACGGCAGCAAACATTTTGCGGTATCCAATAGGTCGCAAACTTCAGCGCTGCTGTCCTCAATAGAGATAATCTCGTCTGGCGCTATCGCGACTGTATTTTGATCGTCGCTACCGCTGCAGGCAGCCAACGAACCGATCAGCGCTACTCCTAGGATTATGTTCTTCGCACGAAAAACTAATGCCACTTTATGCACTCCTCTCTAATAGTTATTCCACCAAGA